>Ga0209312_1000180_pt1 | contig 68309 bp, 63 predicted proteins | sample BioC13SIPDNA_4_FD_185744 | JGI IMG/M metagenome (GOLD analysis project Ga0209312, IMG submission 185744) | Anaerobic biogas reactor microbial communites from Washington, USA - Biogas_R1_B C13 SIP DNA (SPAdes) (version 2) | ecosystem: Engineered > Bioreactor > Anaerobic > Unclassified | place... | reverse complement strand
CCGATAAAACGCTGGGAAATTGTAGTTGGATATATTCTGGGCTTTGGCCTGGTGACCGTAATGCAATCATTTTTAATTTCCTGGTATTGCGTTTATGTTCTGGATGTAGTAATGATAGGATCGTTCGCCCTGGTGCTGTTGATTACGCTGCTTTCCGCCATGGTAGCCTTGACGATGGGTATTCTGGCTTCTACTGCTGCCAACAGTGAATTTCAGATGATGCAAATGATTCCGGTAGTTATTATTCCGCAGTTGTTTTTTTCCGGATTGTTTAATTTGCCGGACTGGCTGGCAGTTATTGAAAAAACAGTACCGCTGTATTATATTGCGGATGCTCTTACCCAGGTTATGATAAAGGGAAACGGTATATCGACAATTATAGTTGATTTATCGGTATTGCTGGGGTTTTCGGTATTGTTTATTACGGCCAATACCCGTCTGTTAAAGAAATACCGGCGCATTTAAATTACGAGGAGGATTAAAAAATGAAAGCTATATTCCGGCCATTAGCTTTAATGCTGCTGATAGTATTCATCGGTGGCTGTAATTCATCACCGTCCCGCCTGGTTCTGGATGGGGTGGTTGAAACCCAAATCTATTCCCATTATAGCGAGGTAGCCGGGAAAATCACGTTGATGCCGGTGGAATTGGGACAGGAAATAAAGGCCGGAGAGCTTATTGCCGAAATTGATAATCGGGATGCCCAATATTCGTTGGAACAGATGGAGACCATGCTGACTAAAAAACAGGCGGCTCTGTCTGAACTGCAAAAAGGCTTTGACCCGGAAGAAATTAGACAGGCTCAGAATAATGTAACTCTCGCGCAACAGGCCCTGGAAAGCTCACAAATACTTCATGAACGAGCACAAAAGGCCTACGACCGAACCCAAAACCTGTTTGAAGCAGGCGGGACATCGCAATCAGCCCGTGATGAAGCCAAATATCAGCTGGATTTGGCCACTATTGATGTTACGGTTAAACAGACGCAACTGGATAATGCCCGGCAAAGATTATCACTGCTGGAAAAAGGTATAGATAAGGAAAAGATAACTGCGGCTCAGGCGGATATTAAACAGACAGAGAGCCAGATTGGTCAGATAAAAGATAATCTGGGCAAATATAAAATAGTGGCAACTAGCAGCGGTACGGTTATAAGTAAAAACTATCTGCCCGGAAACATGGTATCACCGGGATTTAATCTGGTAGATATAGCCTCAAGTACTGGTAAATATTTAGTAGCTTATCTGCCTGAGGATTATTTGCACCTGGTTGACTACGAGCAGGAAGTGGTCATTAAAAAGGGAGAAAAGCAATATCGGGGTGCAGTATGCTATATTGATATGAAAGCCCAGTATACCCCCAAAGATATGCAAACTGCCGCCAATAAGAACAAGGACAGCGTGAAAATAAAAATACGCCTGCCCGAGGATATCCCGTTAAAAGTTGGCGAAAAAGCCGAGCTGTATATTAACAAATAGAGAGATTAGGAAGGAAGGAGGCCAAAATGAACATGCCCAGTGAAAAAAAGAAAGAACTGCAAGATCAATATAAGATGATGAAACCGGATATGGGTATATTTGCAGTTATAAACAAAAGTAAAGAAAGGTATTTTCTGGAAACCACCACGGATTTGAAGGCCCGAATCAACAGTACTAAATTTAAGTTGATGGCCGGTGCGCATGTCAATAAAGAGCTGCAAAAGGATTGGCAGACACAAGGTGCAGATGAATTTGAGATAAAAATTCTGGAACAAATTGAGTATGACCGTGATGAATCCAAAACTGATTATTCAGATGATCTGGAGTTATTAAAAATGTTGTGGATTGAAAAGCTAAGCACGGGAAATGTTACACTTTATTGAAGCTTGACAAGTTAAGACGGCTCGTGTCTATGAGGCTTTCGATCTGGATATACGTTTGTTTGGTTATTTAAAGGTAAAGGAGGACAGCAAACCCGTCCTCCCTGTCCTAAATACTTATTTTGAAAGACTTTTCCATGTTTCAGAATTTGGGAAAAACATTGGCTCTCCATATATATCTTTCTTAAAATCACGAATAATTATTTGTCCTTCTTCTGAGGTTATAAAGTTAATAAAATCCATTGCCCAGGTATGATTGATTCCAGAAAACTTTTCAGGGTTTATTGGAATAACTGAAATAAAGTTTAAAAGGGATTCTTCACCTTCTACCAGAGGAATTAAGGCTATATCTTTTTTTAGGGATAAATATGTAGCTCTATCCATCATGGTATAGGCATTTTGTTCATCAGTGTATTTTAAAGTAGCGGAATTGCCTTTTGGTCCGCCTTCCCAAACTACATACCAATCTCCTTCAGGTTTCAAACCAGCTTCCTTCCATAATTCCATTTCTTTAACATGAGTACCGGAGTTATCTCCTCTGCTGATAAACTTTACTTCATTATCCATAATTTTCTTTAATGCATCAGATATGGACATTCCTTTTATTCCAGCCGGATCACTTGGAGGACCAACAATAACAAAGTCATTATACATTACTGCAATTCTTTCAGTTCCATAACCATCCGCGACAAATTTTTCTTCCAGCACTTTGGCATGAACCAAAACCAAATCATAGTCTCCAGATTTCGACATTTCAATTGCTTTACCAGTTCCTGCACCTAAGAATTCTACATTTACTCCATTCTTTTCTTCAAATTTATTGGCCAAAGTACCTACAATACCTGCATCTATGGGGCCTATGGTGCTGGCCATTTTTAATTTAGCATTGCGGTCAGAAATAACCAGTGACTTCTGTTCTTTGTTCCAGGTTAACTTACAGCCCAGTGCCTGTTGCATAAATTCCATTGGAACCATGGTCCGGTTATTAATAATTACAGTATTTGCTTTTAAATCTACCGTTTTTTTGTTGACAGTCACTTGATTGCTATTAACGGGGATTTGCACCAATTTATTCATAAACTTTACTTGTGCGTTTTGAGCAGTTGCATCCCATTTTACTTCAGCCCCTGCTGCTTCACATACAGCTCTTAAAGGAATAAGAACCAAGTCTTTATCATTGTCATAAACTGCGGCCTGATCAGTGAATTTAACAGGCTGGTTATCCATCATAACTGTTGCTGGATCCATTGCCAAAGCACTGGCTGTAAACATCAAACAAAACATGACAACTAACATAATAATTCTTTTCAATTGTTAAACCCCCTATTATGTAATACTGGATTGGCTCTTAAATATTTTTAATGATGTTAGTTAGGTAAGCTTTATCATATCTAATACCTCCTTCAAAATTTAATAAAAAAAACAGCCTCCCAATGAAAAGCTGTTATCAGACACACTTAATAAGAATTCTACTTTCCAAAGGGGAGGCATAACCATTTCTAGTTATACCCTATCGGACCGTCTCCCTGGCCTGGTTGACTTTAGGAAATCAGCCTCGTAGAAAATTTAGTATTAAATTTACTATTATATTAACACATTTATGAAGGTCAGTTATGCTAAATGCAAAAATAACGGATTTTATCCATCTCTCCCTTGCTATTACTCCATATGCCAGTAATATCCAGTCGAAATATATCGAATATTGTGATAAAATGTATTGGCATATGTAAAATATGGGAGGTGTAAGCAAAAGACGCTGGTGATTGAAATTAAGAAGAGAAAGTTTTATTTGGTCTATTTATAACCACATTTAAAAATTAGTCCATACGGGAGGTAATAAAATATGGGGCTTAAAATTGTTCCTGATACCGATTTTAGAATCCAATGGATAGATTTATGGAATGAATATGTGCATACCGTACCACAAATGTTTTACACTCCAGTTAAATTCCATGGCGACCGTCCGGCTCATATTTACTGGAAAAATGACCAGTGGGTAACCCTGACTTATAAAGAATTTGCAGCTGTAGCGGAAGAAATTGCCGCGGGTCTAATAGGGCTTGGCGTTCAAAAAGGCGATAATCTGGTTATTATGTCCACTAACTGCCCGGAATGGGGCTGGGCTGATATGGGAATAGAACTGGCCGGAGGATGTACCACCACAATTTTTCCCAGCCTGGGTAAGGCTGATGTAACGTTTATTATTAACCATTCTCAGGTTAACTATGTTTTTGCCGGCAATAAAGCCCTGGCTGATATGATCAATTCTTTCCGCGATGAACTGCCTACCCTGAAAGGTATCATTGTCCTTCAGGAACTGGAAGCCGGTAACGGCCAGGATTTGTTTACTCTGGATGAAATCCGGGAGGCGGGAAGAAAACTGCTGGAGCAACAGCCGGATATTGTAGCAAACCGTACTGCTACTATAACTCCCGAGGATGCTGCCACCACCGTTTATACTTCCGGCACTACCGGTAAACTTAAAGCGGCCCGTTTAAGTCATAGAGTGGTAACGGATGGTATCTGGAGGTGCCTGAGAAACCAGATGATGGGCGAGATTGGAGTAGAGAGTACCGAAGTTTATTTATCAGTAATGCCCATGGCCCATATTATGGAACGTACCTACGGTATGTTCTGCATCATGGCTGTAGGGGCCTGCCTGGCCTGGGGACGCGGACCGGCTTTTGTTATTCAGGATATGCAGGAAATTAAACCCACCTTCATGGTCATGGTACCCAGAATGATGGATCGCATTTTAAAGGGACTGCGTCAGGTATTTGGTGCTACTCCGGAAGGCGCTGCAGCTTGGGATTGGGCTATGGATGTTGCATGGCGTGCGGTTGATGCCCGTATAGGTGAAGATGGAACCTTTGATATGAGTCTGGATTATCTGGATGAATTGAACGGTGATATCCGTGAAGAATATATAAAAGCCAAAGCTGCAGTTTTCGATAAAGTACATGCCGTCATGGGCGGACGCCTGCGCTGTTTCGCTTCCGGTGGAGCTGCTATCCTGCCGGAACTTCACAAACCTTTCCTCGGTATGGGACTCTTTGTTGCTAATGGGTACGGACTTACCGAAACCCTTTGCGGGGTGGGGGTAGGACGAGGAAACAACGTCAAGGTAAGCTGGAATGCACCGGTAGCGCCCGGTATCGAATGGCGCCAGGATGACGATGGAGAATTGCTTTTGAAAGGTGCCGGAATCATAACCGAGTACTACAATGATCCGGAATCCAACCAGACCTGCTTTACTGAGGACGGTTTCTTCCGGACTGGAGATATAGTAGAGTTTGATGAAAACGGGATTTTCCATGTGGTAGACAGAAAGAAAGCCATCATTGTTATGGATACGGGTAAAAATGTTGCCCCGGCTAAGGCGGAAGCGTTGCTGATGCGTAATATTCTTATTGATCAGGTATTGATTGTAGGTGATGGTAAGAAGTACATTACTGCATTGATTTGTCCCAACTGGGATGAAATGGCTAAAATCGCAGACGCCAAAGGCATTCCCTATGATAAGGAAAAACTACACTATGAACTGGTTAACGGTATGAACACCTGTGTAGAAGTAGGTCCGGATCTGGCTGAAGCTGAATTTGTCCGGCAGATTGTAGCGGAAACGGTTGAGAAAGCTAATCAGGAATTAGCTGATTTTGAGCAGATTAAAAAATTTAGAATTCCTCACCGGAAATTCCTGCAGAAATATGATGAACTAACCCCAACCTCCAAAGCTAAGCAGCGGGTAATTATGACCAATTTTGCTGCGGATATTGCATCACTATACGAATAATAAGAAATAAGCTATAAACAGGTCACGACTTTTTAGTAAGTAAAGTTGTGACCTGTTTTTTATTGAGTATATTAGAATATTCTTAATCATTTATACAGGAATAGCAAAACGCCATGATACAATTGTATAGTGATGTTTTTAATTTGTAGTGTAAGTAAGTGTAGCTTTCTACAGCAGCCAACTGTAATCCTGCCGGCAATCAACAACGGCGGTTACATAGACAGTGTTTTCCTGTATCTGATAAAAAGCCATATAGTGCTTGCCAAACAGCAGCTTGCGGTATTTTTGAAAAGGAATCGCGTCATGTTCCAGCCATGGATTGCGCTCTGGCATTGCGGCAAGGCTATCGGTTACTTCAACAAAGCTATCTATCAGCCTGCTAGCAGCCGGCACGCTCACATTCGCGAGAAAACGCGCATGAGAAACGAGCATTTCCCAGGCAGTTTCCGTGATTTTTACCGTATAAGGCTTATTCTTTCTCGGCATTGTAAGCCTCCGCGACAGCCTTATGCATAGCCGATACTGTTTCCTCTACGGAATAGGTACGCCCTTTTAGAATGTCTATTTCTGATTGCATCAGCTTTTCCTTGAGTTTCAGCATACTTTCACGCTGGGCAAAGGCCTCTATGTCCATCACAACAAGGTCACCGCTGCCGTTTTTGGTCAGATAAACCGGTTCTCCTGTACGTTTGCAGAGTTCAGAAATTTCATTGTAGTTCTTGCGGATTGCTGCGGAAGGTCGTATCTGCATATTGCTCACTCCCCTATTATAGTAGTAATATTGTAGAACAATTGTATGATAATTTTACTACGCTATACCGAGATTGTAAAGACTACGACTATGAAATTGTGCTCATTATCTCCCCATCAGGTTATACAGCACCCGGGTCATCTGGGCACAGCAACACATGGGCACAGCGGGAACGAGTTATATTGCCTTTGATTTGCATCAGTTTTTCTTTAGGTTCAAGCAGACCTTTCGCAACAGAAAAACATATCAGCATCAACTAACCAAAGGCTAATGATTTAAAAACCTAATAACACTAAGAACTTCGGGGGCATTGACGCCCCCGATTAGTTTTTTTATTTAGCTAATAAATTATATAACACCTGGGTCATTTCGGCTCTGGTAGTAGTAGCATCAGGGGTTAGTTTGGCGCTGCTGCCGGAAATGGTGCCGGATTTCACCAGTGTGCCCATGGCTTCGCCTGCCCAGCTCGCCACATTGGCACCGTCCGTAAAGTCCGCGAGGGTCTTGCCGCTGTTGCCAGTGGGCAGCTTGTCAAGCGACTTAAGTGCGTTATAGAGCAGGGTGAACATCTCTTGTCGCGTAACAGCTTGTTCGGGAGCATATTTATTATCCCCGATCCCTTTCGTTAAGCCCAGCTGTTTGGCAGTTGCCAAGTATTCGGTGTAGTAAGTGTTGCCTGCATCGCTAAAGTTATCGTTATTATTAGTATTAGGCTTAATGTCGTAAGCCCGCATTAATAGGGTAATAAACTGTCCTCTGGTTAAGGTAGCATCGGGGCTGAAGGTGGTGGCCGTTGTGCCGCTAGTGATGCCCTTTGCGGCGATGAAGCTCACCGCGTCATAGTACCAGGCGCCGGGGAGAACGTCGCTGAAGGGGTTTTCCCAGCCGGGTTCCTGAACGTTGGTGATGGGTTTTTCCTGAGCAGCTTCCTTAGTATCCTGACCCACTACATACAGGGAGAGGTGGTCAAGGTCGAAGCTGACTTTACCGTCTTTGAAGGTGCAGTTTACTTTTTCCAGGTCGCCTTTATCGTTTAAGTACCACACGGCCACAGGTTGGGGTCCGTTGTAAGCTACCTGGACGGAAAGGGTTCCGTCAAAGCTGCTGATCTTCTGGGTGCCGGAAAGAATATTGATGTCCAGCACCAGGTCACCGCTCCGGACTGCTTCTTGTTGAGCCGGTGTAAGTGAACCTGTGGCCACTGGCTGCAGTTCAATACTCAAATTGCTGCCGGACGCCTGCTCCAGAATAGAGGCGGCGGCATCTTCGTCCAGGGTAATTGTTCCGGCGGGCAGCTTAAGCGTAATGTCCAGACCCGCTTCATTCATGGCTGACAGAGCCGCTTTGGGAAGTTGGGCCGCGGTAATGCCGCTTACTTTGGAAAGGTCGATGACGGCTGCGCCGCCCTGGCTGTTGTCAATGATGTCTTTGACTTTAGCCGCAGGCAGGGAAAGGACTGCCGTGCCATTGACTGAGGTGTAGTTCACTTTTACCGCGCCGTCGGCTGCCGGGGCTACCCACAAGTTTGTGATAAAATAAATATTATCGATTTGAATTTTCAAAGTACAGGACAAAAACCTAAGACAAATATTTTATAGTGAGGTGATGCTATGAAGTCAAACCCGGGATTTTTGCATTGAAGCTGAATAAAACTCCCCGTACAGTAATGAAACAAAAGCTTGATCAGATGGCCGGCCTCCTAAACATAAAAGGGTTACTTGACCGTTACCCTTCTACGTTGACTGGCGGTGAACAGCAGCTCTGGCCCGCCACTGGTTACTAAACAGGCTTTGGAAGAATTAAATCTGGAATCAGGAAAAAATGTCTGGGCAATCTTCAAGGCTACTGCAGTACATGTATTCTAGAAGGACCGTAAGACGGTCAATAAATCAAAAGGGGATTATTTATGCAACATATTGAAATTGATGACCATATTATTGCCTATAAATATCTATCAGCCATTCAGTCTAAAGGTACATTATTATTCATTCATGGCAGTGGCGGAGATCATCATAAATGGGATGCTCAAATGAACGAACTTCCTCCTGATTTTACGGGAGTAGCAATCGATTTACCCGGGCATGGTGTTTCTCCCGGTCCGATACTTGAATCAGTGGATGCAGCAGCTGTGTTGGTTAGTAAAATTCCTTCCTTACTAAATCTGCCCCGTCCCGTATTTCTGGCAGGGCATTCTATGGGGGCTGCAATCGCGATGACTATAGCTATGGATTATGGAAAGAACATAGATGGACTGCTCTTAATTGGTGCAGGTTCCCGTTTACGGGTTTTACCGGCTATATTGGAAGCGCTGCGGGCCGGTCAAAAAGATCCGGCTTTTTTAAAAATATGTTTTGCTCCCGATACTCCGGAGTATATTATTGATGCGGAACTATCGTCTTTTCAGCAGGTCGCAGCTGAAGTCCTTTACAGCGATTTCAGTGCCTGTGATCAATTTGACCGCAGCAAAGACCTGGCAAAAATAAATATACCGGTTCTTTTGATTGTGGGAGAACTCGATAAAATGACTCCGGTAAAATATTCACAGTTTTTACATGATCATATAACCGCATCAGAATTAGTTATTATTCCCCAGGCCGGGCATTACGTAATGCTGGAAAAAGCCCCCGAGACTAATCGGGCTATTGCTGATTTTATAACCAGATAATTGGTTTACGGTTAGCTGGACGGAAGATTGTTACAAAAAGAACGTCCCGGTGTAACATGGAGGTTGGGATGCTGGAAATATTTAATACTTTGTTGAATGCTTATGGTCCCAGGTGCTGGTGGCCGGCTCAAACCCCCTTTGAAATGATGGTGGGTGCTATATTAACCCAGAATACCGCCTGGGCCAATGTGGAGAAGGCGATTTGTAATTTTGGTGATTGTTTGTCACCTGAGTATATTGCCAAGGCCAGTTCGGAAGAATTGGCGCGGATAATCCGGCCCAGTGGTTATTATAATCAAAAGGTATTGAAACTTAAGGCTCTAACCGAATGGTATGAGAGATATGAGTATGATATAGATAAAGCCAGGCAGGTTGAGGGTGATTTGTTGCGCCAGGAATTACTGGCCGTTAAGGGAATAGGTCCTGAAACTGCTGATTCTATTCTGCTTTATGCTCTGGATAAACCTTTTTTCGTAATTGATGCCTATACCAGACGAATTCTTTATCGTCTGGGGTATAATTTACCTGCCGCTTATGACACCCTGCAGCGACAAATTCAAGCCAACATTCCCCAGGATATCCATATATATCAGGAGTTCCATGCCTTGATTGTTGAACACGCCAAACGCCATTGCCGTAAGAACCCGCTATGCTCTGGCTGCCCGCTGGAAGAAAGATGTCCACAACGCATTTGAGAGAAGCAGAAAGAATGTCCGAGACTGCTGAAAGTTTCCGCTACTATGTTGATTTACGCTGTTGGGGATTATTAAGAGATCCTTCGTCGCCTACAGCTCCTCAGGATGACATTTATGATACTTTTTCATTAATCTCGAACATCTCCTTGCTTCTCCCCCTGCTTCTAAAGCAGGAGTTGTGCGGTTTGGCTGACGATTATGGTTACCAGTATTCCCAGCGCCAGGGGAAGCAGGGTGGCCAGCAAGGTCCAGCGCATACTTTTGGTTTCTTTGAAAATGGTGTAAATGGTAGTTCCGCAGGGGAAATGCAATAGGGAAAATAACATTACACACAGGGCAGTGATCCAGGTCCAGCCGTGATCAAGCAGCAATTTCCCCAAAGCATTCAGGCTGTCCAGTTCGAGAATATGGCCGGCTGACAAGTATCCCATGATCAATATCGGCAGTACAATTTCATTGGCCGGCAGGCCCAACAGGAAGGCGATGAGGATAATGCCGTCCATGCCCATGATTTTGCCCAAAGGGTCAAGGAAAGCAGCCATATAAGCAAATATTGTGCTATCACCAATCCAGCTGTTGGCCAGTATCCAGGTCAGAGCCCCGGCAGGTGCAGCTATGACCACGGCACGCCAGAGTACAAAAAGAGTACGGTCCAGCAGGGAGCGAATGAGGATTTGCCCCAGTTGGGGTTTGCGAAACGGAGGCAGCTCCAGAACAAAAAAGGAAGCAATTCCTCGTAAAAGGGTCCGGGATAACAAGCTGGAAACCAGTAAACTGGTAAATATTCCGATCATTATTAAGGATGCAACCACTAGTGCCGCTACTATGGAGCTATAAGCCCGGGAAAACATTGTACCCATAAAAATGGTAGCCAGTGCAATCAGGGTGGGAAAGCGGCCATTACAAACCGAAAAGGTATTGGTAAGTATGGCAATTAATCTTTCCCGCGGAGAGTCGATGATACGGCAGGAAGTAACTCCGGCGGCATTGCAGCCAAATCCCATGCACATGGTCAGACATTGTTTACCGTGGGCTCCCGCCCGGCGAAAGAGGTTATCCATATTAAAGGCCACACGGGGAAGGTAACCCAGATCTTCCAGCAGCGTAAAAAGGGGAAAAAATATTGCCATCGGGGGCAACATAACCGAAACTACCCAGGCCAGGGAACGATACATCCCCAGGATCAGAACACCGGTTAACCAGGCAGGTGCAGCAGCAGCCGTCATCAGGTGCAGCAGGTATCCTTCAAGTTTGAAAAGTCCAAGTGCCAATAGCTGAGAAGGATAGTTGGCTCCGGATATGGTTATCCATAGAATCAGGGTTAATAACAAAATCATAATTGGGAAACCGCACCATCTGGAGGTTAGTATGTTATCCAGTTTAAACTCCAGGCTGTTCCGCCAGGTATTTTCATTACTGACAACCTGACTGGAAATTTCTTCGGCATGCTGATAAATACTGCTGACAATCCGATCTCTGATATGGGAAGCATTATCAGGAAGTAAAGGTTCAATTTCGTGAAGCAGCAGTAAGGGGTGATTATTTATTGCAGACATAGGGCGATACCTTCCTGAATTATCTGCAGGGGGAATTTTTCAGGCTTACGGTTAATCATGATATGTTCCAGAATAGTAAAATCTCTCTCCAATATGCGCAGAGCTACCCAGCGGCTATTAATTCCTTCCGGTAACCAGGGAGCCAGTCTGTTTTCAAGTTTGCTAATGAGGTTTTCCAATTCCTGGTCATAGGTGACCTGTCGGGGTTGGGTAACAATTTTTCCGCTGACCATATCATGAAGAGTATTCTTTAGCTCTAACAAACCTCCGCCATTTCGAGCTGTAGTTCCTATTACCGGTATTCCTAATTCTGAAGCCAGCTGGTCAATATTCACATGAATTGATTTTCTTTTCGCTTCGTCCAGCAGATTAACACAGACAACTACCCGGTCAGTAATCTCCAATATTTGCAGCACCAGGTTGAGGTTGCGTTCCAGGCAGGTAGCATCACAAACTACCAGGGTTACATCCGGCCTGGAAAAACAGATAAAATCCCGGGCAGTTTGCTCATCAGCAGAGTTGGCATACAACGAGTAGGTACCGGGCAGGTCAACCAGCTTATAGCGATGATTACGATATGAAAAAGTGCCTTCAGCTTTTAATACAGTTTTTCCCGGCCAATTACCGGTATGCTGATTGAGACCGGTTAAGCGGTTAAAAACTGTGCTTTTGCCTACATTGGGATTCCCGGCCAGAGCTATAACGAAGTTATTACGTTCAGGTTGATGGTTCATAATCGGGCCGGGCAGAAATGCAGCTTTAACCATAGATATCTCCTTTTTAGGTTATTATTTCCACTATGATTTGACTGGCATCTTCATTTCGCAGGGCTATTAATCCACCTTTAATTAAATAGGCAGTGGGATTACCGGATGGGCTGCGACGAATTACCGTTACTGTTGCACCGGGTATGAACCCCAAATCCAATAATCGGCGGCGATTTTTACCAATAGTTAAAATGTCTGTAATTTTTGCACTTTTACCGACTGAAATATTAGTCAAAGCCAGGGAAACGGACATTTCATTTTCACCTCGGTTATACCGGTTAACTATCTGCCTGGGAGCAAAGTTAGCTAAAATGTCGATTATATGAAACATAGGTTATTATACTAGGTTTGTGCAGATTTTGTGTTTGTCCGAAGAGAGTTAGAAGATAGCTATTTGTTTTACTATAGACGAAAATAATGGCGATATATTATATTTAAAGTCAGATTGGGGAAAAGATATACAGTTTGCTTTTTGGGCAAAGGGGGAGGAAATGCTGAGTAATTCTGAGTTTGATAACAACCAACAAATATCGACCAGTTATGACATACTTTTTAATGCCATTGATGATTTTCTATTTGTTATTTCTGAAGACGGAAAAGTAATTGATATCAATTTATGTGTATGCAGGGATATGGGTTATAGCCAGCAGGAATTAGTTGGCATAGACCTGTTTTTATTGCATCCCCCGGAAAGATATGATGAGGTATTGCAGATTTTTCAGGCTATGATTTCCGGTGAGCGCAATGATTGCAATCTGCCACTTTTTACGAAAGACGGAAGATATATACCGGTTGAAACCAGAGTAGTAAAAGGATTATGGCAGGGACAATCAGTATTTTTCGGAATTAGTAAAGATCTGACTCGTATAAAACGAGCTAACGAAAGGTTTTCCAAGGCCTTTAGTGTCAGTCCGGCTTTAATGGCTATCAGTAAAATTGACAGCGGTGAATACATAGATGTTAACACCTCCTTTCTAAACGCTCTGGGTTATATCCGTGAAGAGGTTATTGGCAGGACTTCTTCGGATTTGGGTATTTTCTCATCTGAATCCAGAGAATTACTTAAAGATGAATTAAATCGTAACGGCTATATACGCAATAAGGAAATGACCATATATTCAAAAGATGGCTGTCTAGTCTATGTTGTCGCGTCTGTAGATTATTTGGAATTATCCGGGCAAAACTATTTGTTAAGTGTATTACTGGACATTACCAGTATAAAGGAATCACAGTTGAAATTGAGCCGTACACGCAGTCAGCTGCAAGCCATTTTAGACAACCTGCCGTTTATGGCCTGGTTTAAAGACCCCCAGGGAAAATATATTGAAGTGAATCGGGTATTTGAACTCAATGTAGAAATATCTGCAAAAGATATTATTGGAAAGACCGATCTGGATATCTGGCCACAGGACTTAGCCTTTTCCTTTATAAATGATGACCAGCAGGTAATGACCAGTGGAAAACAATTAAATATCGAAGAAATACTAATAATTAACGGAGTTGAGCGGTTGCATAGCACCTTTAAGACACCGGTGTTTAATGAACGGGGGGAAATAATCGGGACTACGGGAATCACCAGGGATATTACTGAACAGCGGGAATTGGAACATGACCTTCTGAAACAGAAAAATTTTCTTAAATCGTTAATAGATGCGGCGCCGGATCTGATTTTTTATAAAGATACTAACAGCATATATTTAGGCTGTAATAGTGCTTTTGCCCATAAAGCTATTGGTATACCCGAAGAGGAGATTATCGGCAGGACTGATTTTGATTTTATAAAAGACCCGGAACTGGCCGGATTTTTTATTCAGAAAGATCAGGAAATGTTGATGCTCAATGAGACTTGTATGAACGAGGAGACTATAACCCTGGCAGACGGATCGGTGATGGAGGCGGAGACGGTTAAAACTCCTTTTTATAATGAGTATGGAGAAATAATGGGGTTAATTGGAATAACCCGTGATATTACTAAAAGAAAACATGCTCAGGAGCAGTTATTGTTAAAGGAAAAGATACGGAGCAGTATTTCTGCGGCTACTAATGAATTGTTGGTTAACAGCGATTTTTATGATGCCATTAACAAATGTCTGGCTTTACTGGGCGAGGCTACCGGAGTAGACCGGGTGTATATCTTTGAGAATCATTATGAAGAAGGGCAGAGCTATACCAGTTATAAAGCGGAGTGGAACTCGGGGACTTATGAACCACAAATAGATAATCTGGAACTGCAGAATATCCCCTTTGAAGAGATCATGGACTTTCTAAGGCCTCTGATGGAAGGAAAGGCTATCAGAGGGCTGATTAAGGATTTTGGAGAGGGACGGGATAAAGAGCTTTTGATTGAACAAGGAATAATGTCAATATTGGTATTGCCGATTTTGCGCATAGCTTCAACAATCAGGGTGTAGGCTTTATCACCGCCCGAAGAAGGTTCCAGGTAATAGCTTTTATCAAAATAAATCGGATCAACCTGCTCCAGTTTTACGAAATCCAGAATGTCAATAGTTTTGGTGTTTTCCTGCGGAATACGGGCTAAATCTTCTTCATTGATAACGATGTAACTGCCTTTTTGAAATTCATAACCTTTAACCAGTTCATCGGGTTTTATCTCTTTTTCACATTTGGAGCAAACTTTTCTGTAATTGACCGGTGCCATACATTCCTAATGCAGATAATGAAATTTGAGGTCCTTGTTTTCGGTAGCCACATACATGCTTACCGGAATATTGACCAGGCCAAAACTTACGGCACCTTTCCACAGCGTTTTCATAAATAGCCTCCTTTCAGCTTCTTTTAATAAGTAGCATCTATGGTTTGGCAGAATTTTATGCGCTATGGGAACATAATAAATACTTTTAAATATTTAAAGGGAATTCTTTGGCAGTTTTGCAGTGTCTACCCTTATGCACCACTACCAAAGCCACAGGCGGGATAATGACATTGAGGACAGTTGAGGCAAAGTCCGCCCATACCCAGACGGGCGATCATAGCACGGGTTATCTTTTCGCCAGTTAATATAGTAGGCATTATTAAATCAAAAATAGTTATTTTACTGTACATTACACAACCAGGCAACCCCAGAATCGGCAGATCTCCCATATAGGCGACCATTAGCATTGCACCTGGCAGTACCGGTGCTCCATAAGTAATAATCTCTGCTCCAGTTGCTCTAACTGCAGCGGGAGTTAAATCATCAGGGTCTACCGACATTCCTCCGGTGATTAATACCATTTCGGCCCCTTGATTTATTAATTCCAAAATAGAATGGGTTATTTGCTGAGGATCATCAGGTACAATAATTTGTTTTTGCAGGCTGCAGTTATATTTTTTTATTTTTTCCTCCAGCACTGGCCCGAATTTATCCTCAATATATCCTGAGAAAACCTCATTGCCGGTGGTTACGATACCAACTTTATAGGGGTTAAAGGGTTTGACTTCAATGACTTCATGTTGATGACACAGGGTTTCCACTCTTTCCAAATGTTGCTGTGGAAATACCAATGGTACTACACGAACACCGGCTACCACCTCACCCAGTTTAACCGGACGGCGGTGGTTACGGGTAGCTACTACCACTTCTTCTATCAAGTTTATTTCCATTAATAAATCTTCATTTATAACACACATGCCATCGCTGGTAGCAATAAGATTAACTTTCCCCTCGCGTGGTTCGCTCATTGATAAGCCGTTGCCCATTATAGCTTTAGCCAGTCTGATGGCAGCATCGTCTTCATGAACCATACCTGCACCCAATTCCCAAACATAAATATGCTCTTTACCCAGTTTGAGTAACTCAGGAATATCTTCCGGGGTTATTATATGCCCTTTCCTGAAGGCAGGGCCCTTGAATTCACCTGGTACAATTCTGGTTATATCGTGACACAAAACTGTTCCAACTGCATCTTCTACTCGGATGGTTTTCATAATCCATAATTCCTTTCTGTGTTTTTGGATTTATTCAAAACCGTCTGCTCAATCCCCTAAATATGTTAACTAATTAAATTTGGGAGTACAAGTTAAATAAACAAACGCTTGGTCAAAAAAGAACGGGAGGTAATTTTTTATATATTCGCCTGATTACATTTTAAATGTTAAACCAGTGGAAATGCTATTCCGTTTGCTGTAATTTTTACTGAATGCTATGATGAAATTGGAATAAGAATGCTAAAGATTAGAAGTTTATAGTTTAAATAAACGAGGTGTAGCTGATGATAACGGAAGATTTAATCAAACGCATAAATGAATTGGCTGCCAGGAAGAAAACGGTGGGGCTTTCGGAAAAGGAGCTGGCTGAACAGAAAAAACTGTATAAAATTTATCTGGCCTCGGTTCGTAAACAGGTTATCACGCAGTTGGATGAGGCTGGTATCAGACCCGAAGGCCATGCTCATCATTGCTGTGATGACAATTGCAGTCATAATCATCATCACCATCACGGACCAAATTGTAATCATGACAGGCATAAATAAGCAATACAAAAGCTCTGTTACGGAGGTGAGCTGAAAAGATGCGGGTTAAGGTTAAACTGTTTGCTACTTTTCGCAAGGGACGTTTCCGGGAAAGAGATATGGAGCTTAATGAAGACTGTACAGTAGGTTGGGTCATTGATCATCTGAGAATCCCGCGCAAGGAATTGGGAGTTGTTTTTCTAAATGGCCTGGCTGCTAATGCTGATGAGGTCTTGAAGGAAGGAGATACCCTATCCATTTTTCCTATGGTTGGAGGTGGTTAAAATGACTGCTCATGACCCGCTTCAGGATGAATGGCAGGAAATACTGAATATTTCCAGAGAAAAAAGACTGTCTCCTCAGGAAATAGAAAAAGAGCGTTTGCGGAAAGGACTTATACCGCAGCGCTATGTACGCAATATAAAGGCCATAAGCCCGGAAGAACAGCTAAAGCTTATGGATGCACGTGTGGGAGTTTGTGGTTGCGGGGGTCTGGGGTTATATGTAATTAATCATCTGGCTCGCATGGGGGTTGGTCATATCAGTGTATGGGATCCGGATGTATTCAGTGAAAGCAATCTGAATCGGCAGTTGTTTTCCAGCTATGCTAATCTGGGTTTAAGCAAGGCGGAAGTATGTCGGGAGTATATTCAGGTGATTAACCCGGCTATTGCATTAGCGACATTTGCATCGCGCTGGCAGGATAGTGATCCGGAATTGTTTAAACAGCAGCAGGTAATGGTAGACGCACTGGATAATGTTTCTGCCCGCATGGCTTTAGCCGAAGCGTGTGCTCAGGCGGCTATCCCTTTGGTCCATGGAGCAGTAGGTGGATGGTATGGTCATATTACCGTGATAATGCCCGGAGACAATAGCTTGCATTATTTATATGGGGATACAAACCGGCAGGGAATCGAAAAGGAACAGGGGACTTTGTCTTTTACTGCAGCAACCATTGCCAGTATGCAGGCGGCAGAAGTAATTAAGCTGCTTCTACAGCGGGAATCAGATCTTCGCGATGAGATTTGCATGGTAGATTTATTGGATTTGAGCATCGAACGATTTCAGAAGTGTAACAGTGGTGTAACCCTAGTGTGATTAGGGTGTTACAATTAAGACAGGTATGTGACAATATTGCGAACAAAGAATATATGATGTATATGCCATAGGGTGCCGGAATTACAACTGGCACCCTTTTGTTATGCTTTATCTCCGGAAATGGCACGAAAATTGCTTGGTTTATTATTAGAGGGAATTGGAAGCGTTTAGTTACTGACTGTTTAAGAATAATGACCAGGGTGGTTGGAAATTAATTGTTTTACATGCCCTCTAATTTAAGCAAAAGGAGAGTGAGAGCTGGTTTGCCCGTGCAGGGTGGAATCAGGAATGTATGAGCAAAGTTCTTTTTGTTGAACCGGAAAAGTGTACCGGTTGTCGCAGTTGCGAACTGATTTGTTCGTTTGTCCATACCGAGGAGTTTAATCCCCTGCGTTCCCGTATCTCAATTGTCGCCTTTGAAAAGACTGGCTTTTCCTTCCCGGCGGTCTGCCAGCAGTGCAGTGTGGCGGCCTGTATGGAAGTATGTCCGGTAGGTGCCATTAGTGTTGACGCTGCTACCGGCGCCAAAATTGTTAATCATTCCACTTGTCTGCGCTGTAAAATGTGCACTATTGCCTGCCCATTTGGAGCAACTTTTTATGATGCCGATCATGATTTAATAATTAAGTGTGACCTTTGCGGAGGAGACCCGGAGTGTGTGAAATATTGCCCGTCAAATGCCATTTCCTATCGGGAAGCTAAAAGCGCCAATTTTAACAAACGCCGGGAAACAGCCCAAAAATTCCGTGAGGTTATGGAGGAGGGAAGATAAATATGTTTGCATGGATGGGTAATATACTACGAGTTAATCTTACTGCTGGAACTGTAGTTGCAGAACCTCTGAATAAAGAATACGCGGAGAAATTTATTGGTGCTCGTGGACTGGGTACTAAATATTTTGTGGAAGAAGTTGACGCCAGTGTAGACCCTTTGAGTCCTGAAAACAAAATAGTCTTCATGACCGGTCCGCTCACCGGAACTTTTGCCGGTTCAGCCGGGCGTTACAATGTTGTTACCAAAGGGCCTTTAAATGGAACAATTGCAGCCTCCAATTCCGGCGGTACTTTTGGACCGGAACTTAAATATGCCGGCTGGGATGGAATTATTTTTGAAGGTCGTTCACCAAATCCGGTCTATCTCTGGATTCATAATAATGAAGTTAAACTTTGCCCTGCTGATGAACTGTGGGGTCAGGATGTTTATGCTGCTACCGATTTGCTTAAAGCAGCAACTGATGAGGAAGCCAAGGTAGCATGTATTGGACCGGCCGGAGAAAACCTGGTTAAGTTTGCCTGTATTATGAATGAATATCACCGGGCTGCCGGTCGTTCAGGGGTTGGAGCAGTTATGGGTTCCAAAAACCTCAAAGCGATTGTAGTTCGCGGGACAGGCAGTGTGATGGTGAAAGACCCGCAGGCATTTATTGAAGCGGCCAAAGATGCCCGCCGCAAGCTGCATGAACATCCGGTCACCGGAGAAGGTCTGGGGGCTTATGGAACTAATATTCTGGTCAATATTTTAAATGAACATGGTGGTTTGCCAGTCAAGAATTTCAGCGAAGCTGCAGTTTTTCCCAATGCTGAAAAAATATCCGGAGAATATCAGGCGGAAAAATATCTGGTAAGAAATAAAGGCTGTTTTGGCTGTTGTATTGGCTGCGGCCGCGTAACTGATATTCCTAAAGGACCCTTCAAGAGTGCTGGGGAAGGGCCCGAATACGAGGCTACCTGGACTTTTGGGTCAAATTTGAACATTGATGATTTTGAAGCTATTTGTAAGGCTAACTTCCTGTGTAATGAATTGGGCCTGGATCCAATCACTCTTGGTGGCACCATTGCCTGTGCTACTGAAATGATGGAAAAAGGAATTATACCTCGTACAGCAGCACCTTTGCGCTGGGGAGATGGAGCCGTACTGGTTGATATGGTAACCAAAACCGCCTACCGGGAGGGCTTTGGAGATGAATTGGCAGAAGGTTCCTATCGTCTGGCAGAAAAATATGGTTATCCGGAGTACTCCATGACTGCAAAGAAACAGGAAATGCCGGCATATGATCCGCGCGGGCAGCAGGGTATAGGCCTGAATTATGCTACTTCCAATCGGGGGGGGTGTCATGTACGCGGATATATGACTTCACCGGAAGTTTTAGGAATACCCGAAAAAGTTGATCCGGATGCCACTGAGGGTAAAGCAGCCCTGCTTAAAGCATTTCAGGATCTTACCGGACTGGTTGACTCAGCAGGTGTTTGCCTGTTTGTTACTTTTGCGATTGGCCTGCCGGAAATTGCTGCCCAGCTGAGAACCGCAACAGGACTTGATATTAGCGATGATGAGTATTACCAGGTTGGCGATCGTATCTGGAATCTGGAACGGTTATTTAATCTAAGGGCAGGTTTCAGCAAGCAGGACGATACCTTGCCGCCGCGCCTCCTGAATGAACCTATGAAGGATGGTCCACATAAGGGAAGAGTAGTGGAACTGGATGTGATGCTGCCCGAATATTACAGTTTGCGGGGTTGGGATGAAGAAGGTGTTCCCACACCTGAAAAATTACAGGAATTGGGATTGGCTTAAAATATAAGCAGGCTTATGGTTAAGAGCGCCCGGTCCGGTCTTCGGTTGATATAAAAGCTTTACATTATAGACCGGTTAAACAGAAATACAGGAATAAATAGCTTTAGTTTCACGTATTTACCCGGTGCGTATCTTAACCAAAAGCCATCTGGCCATGAATCAGGAGAGGTTATTTAGAAAATAGGGGAATCCTTTGAGGTATGTCCTCTGTTGGAGGCGAGAGTTATGCAAATTGAAGCGCGGGAATATGAGTATGCCAATGATTACAAAGTTTTGATTGAAAGTTATTCCGGGAAGCCGGAGCATCTTCTGGCTATTATGCAGGATGTACAGAAGCATTATAATTACCTGCCTCGCCTGGCGATCAGCATGATTTCTCAGCATGTAGGCATTCCGGTTAGCCGGGTATATGCCATGGCTTCTTTTTATAAAGCTTTTAGCCTGGTACCCAAGGGTAAATTTATTTTTCGTGTTTGTGATGGTACCGCCTGTCATATCAAAAATTCGGCTACCCTGCTCGACCAGTTGCAGGAGCATCTGGGGATAGAAGTAGATGAAACTACTGCTGACGGACTGTTTTCAATTGAAACCGTAAATTGTCTGGGGGCTTGTGCCCTGGCACCGGTTATGGTGGTTAACGGCAAGGTATATGGGAAGGTCAGTCCCGGTGATGTGGAAAGAATTATTAATGAGTATGGGGGGCAGAGCTATGCAAGCCAGCATAAATGTTAACAGCAATGACCGGCAGACTGTTCTGGTTTGCTGTGGAACCGGCTGTACCGCCAATGGCGGGCGTGAGGTATTTAAAACTTTTGAAACCCTGCTTAAGGATCATGCGGAAATTGAATTGCTGCCGGTCATAAAAGCAACCGGATGTAATGGTTGGTGTGAAAAAGGACCACTGGTTAGATTATTGCCCCGGGATATTACCTATTGCAGTGTAGCCCCCGAGGATGTCAGTGAAATCATAGATAAAACTTTAATAGAAGGTATACTCATCAAACGTTTATTATACCGTGACCCGGTCAGCAAGGAGTATTTAAGTTCTCACCATCAAACCGATTTTTATCGTAAGCAGCATAAAATTGCCCTGCGTAATATTGGTGAAATTGATCCTGGTCAAATTGATGATTACATTGAACGTGAAGGTTATCAGGCATTAAAGAAGGCACTGCAGGAAATGTCCGGTCAGGGTATTATCAATATCGTGCAGGCTGCCGGCCTGAGAGGAAGGGGAGGGGGAGGTTTCCCCACCGGACGCAAATGGCAAGCCTGCAAGAATGCCAGTGGCGAAGAAAAGTTTATCATCTGTAATGGTGATGAAGGAGATCCCGGTGCTTTTATGGATCGAAGTATTTTAGAGGGGGATCCTCATACCATTATTGAAGGTATGATTCTGGGTGCTTATGCTGTGGGTGCTTCGCGTGGATATGTCTATGTACGCGATGAATATGATCTGGCGGTGCAAAACCTCGGACAGGCTATTAATGATGCCCGCCAACGGGGTTATCTGGGCAATAGAATTCTAGGCAGTGATCTGACGTTTGATATAGAAATTGTAAGAGGCGGAGGGGCTTTTGTATGTGGTGAAGAAACTGCCCTGATAGCTTCTATTGAAGGCCGAACCGGGGAGCCTCATGATAAGTATGTATTTCCAACTGAAAAAGGCTTATGGGGGATGCCTACGGTAATTAATAATGTTGAAACCTGGGCTAATGTTCCCGTAATTGTGCTGCATGGTGCCGAACCTTTTGCCCGGATTGGTACAAAGAACAGCAAAGGCACCAAGGTTTTTTCTCTGGTTGGTAAAGTAGTTAATACCGGCCTGGTGGAAGTTCCCATGGGCACCACTCTGCGGGAAGTTATCTATGAGATAGGCGGTGGGTTGCTCAAAAAGCGCAGCTTTAAAGCCGTGCAAACGGGTGGACCTTCAGGCGGTTGTATTCCTGCCAGTCTGCTTGACCTGCCCATTGATTTTGACAGCCTGACTGAAGCGGGGTCAATGATGGGTTCCGGTGGTTTGATAGTAATGGATGACCATACCTGTATGGTGGAGGTAGCCCGCTACTATACAAACTTTCTGGCTGGAGAATCCTGTGGTAAATGTACTCCCTGCCGGGAAGGACTTCGTGCTCAGCTGGAAATTCTAAACCGTATCTGTGATGGAGAGGGTACAATAGAAGACCTGGATTTACTGGAAGATATTAGTGTTACTATGCAGGAAGCCTCTCTTTGTGCGCTGGGACGTACGGCTCCTAACCCGGTTTTATCGACACTGCGCTATTTCCGTGAAGAATATTTGACTCATATAGAAGAGCGTCGTTGTCCCGCCGGGGTTTGTCGTGCACTGACCACCTTCTATATTGACCCGGTTAAATGTACCGGCTGTCAAGTGTGTAAAAAGCATTGTTCAGTCAATGCCATTCAGGGTGAGAAGAAAGAAGTTCATGTCATTGATGAATCCATCTGTATTCGTTGTGGAGAGTGTTACCGGCAATGTGCTTTTGATGCCGTAAAGTTGCGTCAGGAGGAATTACGATGAAGATTATGCTAAACGGACAGGAACGGGAAGCCCGGGAGGGAGAAACCATCCTCGAAATGTGCAGGCGGGAAGGTATACCTATCCCAACCTTTTGTTATTATCAAGCCTTTGGCGGACAGGGTGCCTGTCGTATGTGTATGGTCGAACTTCGGGAAGAAGGTCAGGAACAAACGCGTCTGGTAGCCGCCTGCACCTATCCAATTAAGAGTTCGGTAGAGATTATTACTGAATCCGAACGAATACAGCGCTTACGGCGAACAATTGTAATGTTATTGGCACGGCGGGCACCGGATAACCCTTTGATGGAAGCGCTTGCCCGCACTTATTCATCCCCCCGCCTGACAGCAATAGAAGTGGAACCACCTAATTGTATCTTATGCGGGCTTTGTATTCATGCCTGTGAGGAAATGGGCAGGACTGCTATTTGGAGCATGTTTAGGGGGATTGATAAGCGAATAGGCACTCCCTACGATGAAGCCAGCGAAGATTGCATAGGTTGTGCTGCCTGTGCACGGATTTGCCCGACTCAGGCTATCAATCTGGAAGAAGAGGGCTCGACCCGAAGAATTTGGAACAAGACTTTTGAGTTGGTTGCCTGTCAGCGCTGCGGCAAGAATTATACTACCCGTGAAGAACTCGAATATCTTTGGGAACGCACCGAATATGGTAAGGAGAAACTATGTGAGTCCTGCCGTAAAAAAACATTGGCTATTAACATGAAATCCTTTCAGCAATAGCAAGTTGCAAGGTTCAAAATAATGTAACAGTTGTGTTACACTTAAGGCAAAGGATTAGCTCTGATAATCCATTGCTGAAAGGAATGAGGGCCAGTGGGCAAGCTATTGCAATCAGACAATACCCTGCATTTATGGGAGCAGTTTGTTGAAAGTGGGGAACTGGCAGCCGATAATATAAATCCAGTGGTAGCTGCTTCCTGGAAACGTTGTTATACCAGCGGGGTTGATCCTTATGATGGCAGGAGCCATTTAATATTAGATAAAAAAGAATTGCAGCAACTGCTTAAACAACGTGCTGAACTTATTAATATTGCTTTACCACTAATGAAAGATTTGAATCGCTATGTTGCCGGTTCCGGATTCCTCGTTATGTTGACCGACGAACGGGGATTTATTTTAGAAGTACTGGGCGATCAGGATATTCTAAGAAGTGCCCGGCAGATAAACTTTATTAAAGGAGCAGCCTGGACCGAGCAAGAGGTAGGTACTAACGCAATTGGTACCGTACTGCAGGAAAAAATTCCGTTGCAGATAACCAGTTACGAACATTATTGTCAGTTGCATCATTCCTGGACCTGTTCGGCAGCACCTATTTTTAATGAACAGGAGCAAATGATTGGAGTTCTTAATGTATCCGGTCCTTGCGGGGAAACTCATCAACATACTTTAGGGATGGTAGTATCAGCAGTAGCAGCCATTATGTTTCAAATGCGCGTGCATGCCCGCAATCTGGAGTTGAATGTCATCAATGAACGCATGCGAAATGTTTTTATGAGCATGTCTGATGGGGTTATGGTATTAGGAAATGATGGCTGTATTGTACAAATAAACCCGGTGGCGGAGCAGTTATTAGGCCGGAGCAGTCGGGATATAGAAGGCAAGCATTGCGAAACATTTTTCCCCGATTATATTAAGATTCAGGATCCCTTGCAGAAGGGAAAGGAATGGAATGATGTAGAAGCGCATCTACAGGGGGCCGGTGGAACGATTAACTGTATTGCTTCCTGCAAGCCTATCTGGGACGAAAACGCCCGTGTAAATGGATCAATTCTTATTTTTAATCCTCTGAAAAAGATCAGCAATCTGGTAAACCGCCTGAGCGGAGCCCATGCCAGTTTTACATTTCAGGACATAATCGGGCAGAATCATAAATTACTGGAGGCTGTACAGACGGCAACTCTGGCGGCCGATAAACGCAGCAACATCCTGTTGCAGGGAGAAAGCGGTACCGGCAAAGAACTTTTTGCCCAGGCCATTCACAATGCCAGCCCTCGTAAACATGGGCCTTTTGTAGCTCTTAACTGTGGAGCCATTCCCCGTGAATTGCTGGGCAGTGAACTATTTGGCTATGTAGATGGTGCTTTTACCGGGGCCCGGCGGGGAGGCAGAACCGGCAAGTTTGAACTGGCCTCCGGGGGAACTCTGTTTTTGGATGAAATAGGGGAGATGCCGTTGGGTAAACAGGTATCCCTGCTGCGAGCAGTACAGGAAAAAGAAATCAGCCGTATTGGTGATGATAAAGTAATTCCCGTTGATGTACGTATTATTTGTGCTACCAACAAAGATTTAAAGGCCGAGGTGGAAAAGGGTAATTTTCGTCAGGATCTCTATTATCGGTTGAATGTTATCAAAATTAAACTGCCTTCTTTACGCGAACGGCGGGAGGACATACCCCTGCAATTTAACTATTTTCTGGAGCAGACCAGTGAAAAAATGGAGATGCCGATGCCGCAGGTTGAACCGTCTGTACTGGATTATTTGTGTCGCTATGACTGGCCAGGCAATGTACGTGAACTGCAGAATGTAGTAGAAAGAATGATTAATATCAGTAATGGACAGGAAATCACCGTGCAGCACCTGCCCAATGAAATTCTGCAACAAGGTAATTCTAAAAATAATGAACCTGTACTGCTTCCCAGTTCCGGGGTAAGTGTAAGCGAACAGCGTGAACGGCAAAAACAGGACCGGGACCGATTTGAAAAGCAGGAAATTATAATGCTGCTGGATAAATATGGCGGCAACATCAGCCGAATCGCGCAGGAAATGAACGTTTCCCGTAATACAATCTACCGCAAAATGAAGAGATATGAGATAAGGCTTTAAGCGGGATGTTGTGCTATATATTCCATTGACGGCTTTGCATAGTTAAGTATTAAAAATGAAGTTTTTACAGCGGAACAATTATACACAAAAAAGAGTCAGGTATTTCCCTGACTCTCGATGATTAAAACTATACGGGTTCATTATGTTTCCATTTTCCGCTGTGACCTTTGCTGCCATCCTTATAATAAACGGTACCCTCACCATGTCTTAAACCATTCAGGTATTCGCCTTCATAACGCAGTGTGCCATCAGGATAGTATTCTTTTCCATAGCCCTCCTGTTTGCCGTTAACCCAGTCCCCCTCGTACATCCCGCCATTACGGAATATGGCTTTGCCTTTGCCGTTTGGCTTCCCCTCTTTAACATCACCGATATAATCTACCTTAACTGTGTAACGTAATTCCAGATCAACTATTTCTGCCATTATAAGACCCCCCCTTCAGAAGATTAAGTCTGCCTAATTTAATAATAACATGCTGGCAATAATTTTGGAAAAGTATTCTATTAAAGTGCCAATAATTACCTTTAAGCCAATGCCCAGTCTGCTTGACTTAAACCATAAACCTGTTTATTATAATAGAACAAATGTTCGGGAAGAGGGGGTCTGGAAGATGGGGGATAGAGTTATACTACATGCGGACCTTAATAATTTTTATGCTTCGGTTGAATGCCTCCATCGACCGGAAATACGTGATAAACCGGTAGCAGTCTGCGGTGATCCGGCAGCCCGGCATGGTATTGTACTGGCTAAGAATTACCTGGCCAAAGCCACCGGTATTAAAACTGGCGAGGTAATCTGGCAGGCCCGGCAAAAATGTCCGCAACTGCTGGTGGTTCCCCCCAATTATCCTCTTTATCTGCGCTTTGGTCGTCTGGCCCGTAGTATTTACAGCAGCTATACTGATCAGGTAGAACCGTTTGGTTTAGACGAAGCCTGGCTGGATGTATCCGGAAGCATTCATATTTTTGGTGATGGTATCCGTATAGCTGATGAAATCAGAGAGCGAATTAAATCTGAACTGGGCATAACTGCATCGGTAGGGGTTAGTTACAACAAGATATTTGCCAAGCTGGGCAGTGATATGAAAAAACCTGATGCTACCACGATTATTAGCCGCGAAAATTTCAAACAGGTGGTATGGCCATTGCCGGCCGGGGAGTTGCTTTATGTGGGCCGGGCTACCAGACATAAACTGGCTCGTCGCGGTATCAGTACCATTGGGGATATTGCCGGCGCTGATCCCGGGTATCTGCGTTCGTTTCTGGGAAAATGGGGAGAGGTATTATGGTCTTTTGCCAATGGTTATGACAGCTCAGCGGTAGTACATCAGGGGGAGGAATCCCTGATAAAAAGTGTAGGAAACAGTATTACTACCCCCCGTGACCTGGAAAGCGATGAAGATGTACAAATGATATTTTATGTGCTGAGCGAAAGTGTAGCCGCCCGTATGCGGGAACATGGATTCAAATGTCGTACCGTACAGATTCAGATTCGGGATAAAGACTTATTCAGTTTTGGCGTCCAGGGCAAATTTTCAAAACCTACCTATCTATCCAGTGATCTGGCCGAAAAAGCCATGGAACTTTTTCGGATTAACTATTCCTGGACAAATCCTATCCGTAGCGTGGGAGTACGGGGGTGTGACCTGGTCTCTGCCGACAGTCATGAGCAGCTTTCACTGTTTGAAAATGAGGCTTGGCGCATAAAACAGGATAAAATTGAGGCTACTGTCGATGTATTGCGTTATCGTTTTGGACATTTCTCTATCCAACGGGCCGTTTTATTAAAGGATAATGAGCTGGGGGTCATAAACCCCAAAGAAGACCATGTTATCCACCCGGTAGCATTTTTTAAGGAAGGAAGGTTACCATGATGGAGGAAAAAAACTATCACCATCCTCATAAAGTATATGTAAGTGTAAAAGCAGTTTTCTATCCTGATGGCGGATTTAAACCGGTTTCGTTTATCTGGGAGGATGGTCAGGAGTATGAAATAAGTCGAGTAACCGATATTCGGCGGGCAGCCAGTCTAAAAGCCGGCGGGGCCGGTATTCGTTATACCTGCAAGGTAGAAAATCGGGAAGTTTATTTGTTTTTGGAGGAAGACCGATGGTTTATGGAGAAAAGGTGAAATTAAGGTTGATATAAGGCAGAGGTTGAGGGGGAGAGGATAACAAGTGGGTTTTTTCGTCAGTGTATGGGCCAGCATTTCCGACCCGGGGGCTTATCCGGAATTGATTCAGAAGACTACCGGGAAGTGTATGCTTTATCTGATATTGCTGGTATTATTATTTGGCACACCGGTATTGCTGAAAATGTCATATTCCTATAACCAGGGAATTGACAGCCTGGTGGTTGCAGCCGAAAAGGAAGTACCGGACTTTCAATTCGCTAATGGTGAGCTGGAAGTATATGCTGATATGCCGATTATAATTGATGGTGAAGCTGAACAGGTCATAATTATAGATACCACCGGAAAAACTGATGCAACCATCCTTCAGGAGTATGAATCCGGGATTTTTATCGGCCGTCATGAAGTGGTCAGCAAAGAAAATCCTTATAAAACGGAAACTCTAAATTATGACCAGTTGAAGGAGTTTAGGTTTGATAAAAAAGATGTTATGCAATGGATACCCTGGTTAAAGGCTTTCTGGATCGTCCTGCTTTTCGGGGGTCTGATTACCATGATTTTGAGCAAACTGCTGGCAGTAGTAATCCTGGGTTTATTTGGTTTGTTACTGGGCAGTATGCAGAGGTACAGTTTGACTTATGAACAGGCACTGCGTTTAAGTGCCCATGCCCTGACTGCTCCGATAATATTTCAGGCCTGTAAATCTCTGGTCTACCCGGACATGCCGTTTAGCGGTTTGATTTATTATGGTGCCTTTATTATATATATGTGGCTGGCGATAAAAGCCCTTAAAATCGTGGAACTAACTGAATAAGCAGTCTTTAAAGTTATTAAGTAGCAGAGCGAGCAAAAAAAGGTGAATAGCAAGGCTTGCAAAAAAAACCGTGATTGAGGCGTACATACGGTACGTCAATTAAACGATTTTTTTCATAACTCAGCTATTCGTCTTTTTTGATGCTCTGGGCACTCCGCCAGGAGTGTTTTTTTTTATTTGACCCCACTTTTGTACTGCCTCCTTTCGCATATATGCAAAAGGAGGTTGGAAGAATGAAAAAACAATTTATTGCCCTGGTACTGTCTTTATGTCTGGTTGGAATAGCCGGCAATGTTGCTTTAGCTAAAGAAGGGCCATTTGATAATGGGGGTGGCTCCTGGTACCACAGTAATGTTTCTTTAACTACCGAAGGATCATTGCTGCTGGATATAAGCGACAAAAAGATAGTACAACAGCAAAAACATGCTGTCCAGGCAGAGAAGAAACAGCAACAGAAACAGAATAATCCCAAGGCCGTGCGTTTTGTTCTGGAAATTGACCAGGAGTTTACAGATGTACAAAATGACTGGTCCCGGGAAGAGGTTATGGAGGCTATTGCCAAAGGGTTCGTAAAGGGCTATGAAGATGCTACCTTCAGACCTAATTCTTCAGTCAGCAGGCTGGAAACCCTGGCAATGATTATTAATGCCCAGGGATTAAAGGATGAAGTTGCCAAATATACTTTGTCTGCTGAGCAAAAGGTATTACTGGACAAGATTCCTGAGTGGGGTAAAAATTATATTGCTGTAGCCCTGGATAAAGGAATCCTGACCGCCGAGGAACTGAAAAGTTTTAATCCTCAGCAAGCCGCTAAACGCTATGAAGTATGTCTGTATATGAGCAGAATAATTGAAAGTGACGATAGTAAAAAGTCAACTGAAACCAAAGTATTTACAGATGAGGAGCAGATTCCTGCCCATTCGGCCAAGTATGTTCGCCAGATGTATATGAATGGCATAATCAAGGGTTATCCCGATGGTTCATTTCAACCTATGAAGGCAGTTAAAAGAAATGAACTGGTTACCATGCTTAACAAGCTGGATGATACTTATATAAAAGGGTTTGAAGGTTCAACCATTAAAGGAACCATTAACTCTGTTATGGTAGTTGAAGGTGGCTATAAAATTACTATTGAAACTCAAAAGGGTGAGACAGTAGAAGTAAAAACCAACTCAAATACGAAGATGATTTACCAGGGAAAAATGCTGGATACCAATATAACCATAAAGAGTTCCCAGCAAGTAAAAGTATTGCTTGATGAGAATGGGAACGCTGTTCTGGTCAGAGTTTCAGATGCGATAACTACCTCAACTGATGACGATGATGATGATGATGACTAAACTTTAGGATTATGCTTCCTAAAACCGATTTGTTCATATAGTATGCCGGCGGGGGGGGCAGGGCCCTCCGCCGGTAATACATCTTACCGGGTAGCTATGGAAATCATGTGCTAAAATTGGAGCAGATAAAAAACATTTTCCCGGGAGGTTAGCAGATGTTTTCTCCTGAACCGACCAGTCTTAACAGTATGTTGGACCAGGTCTGGAAAGATTATCATAACGGGGATAAAGAAGCCCTGAATAATATATATGAACATTTGATGCCATTTTGCTTGCGGGTATCTTCCAAAACCTGCGGACGATATATTACTGATCATGATGAAGAGGCCAGCATCGCCCGCCTGGCTATTTTAGAAGCTTTGGAAAAATATGACCCGGCTAAAGGCTCAGGTTTGGTTTTTCTTGGACAGACAATCAGAACCCGCATCATTGACTATAAGCGTAAAGAAAAAAAACACAGCCTGCTGCCCATTACATTTCTTACCCGGAACGGTAGCAGTCTTACCGAGGAAGTTGATGATGGTTTTTTTGAGGAGATTTTAGATGATTTGGCCCGAAGCCAGGAAATTGAAAGATTAAAATATTTACTTGGAGATTTTAACATAGGTTTTGAAGAACTTGTCCAGGTTTCACCCCGCCAGACCCGGAGCAGGCAAAACGCAAACCGTATTATAGATATAATTGTCGCCAATGATGAACTCAGCAATTATTTAATGGAGAAAAAAATGCTTCCTATGAAGGAGTTGGAAGAGACCTGGCAGGTAAACCGTAAGTTAGCTGACCGCTACCGAAAATACATAATAACTGCTGTAATTATACAATTAAACGATTTTCCGTATTTAAAAAGCTTTATTTTACCGCAAGCAAGGGGGGAACAAAAATGGCAAACAGAAAAGGCATAGTAATGGAGACGGGTAAAGGCTGGGCTATAATTCTCACCGAGAATGGAGAATACCATAAAATAAAAACCAATGATTTTATGCAAGTTGGAGAACAATATCAGGAAAAATTTAGTTTGCCATTAAGCTATATAGCGGCGGCCGTTATTATTCTGGCATTGAGCCTGACTACCCTGGATTATTATTCGGTAAAAGCTTATGCTCAGGTTTCATCGCTGGCAGAACTGGGGGTAAATCGCTGGGGAAGAGTAGTTTCAGTACAGGCAAAAAATGAAGCTGGTCAGCAGATATTGAATAAAGTTGAACTCAAAAATGATACGTTGGAAGTTGCGGTGGAAAAAATATATGCACATGACTTTAAGGATGAGCAGGATAACCAGTTACCGGTGTACAGACCAGAAATATCAGTTACCGGAGCCGATAAAAAAGAGACCAAGCTGGAAGAGAAAATGTTAAAAAAGATTAACCAGGGGTTAAAAAAGGCTGAGAAGGCCAGAAATAAAGCAGAAATCCAAGGCCTAAATGACTGTGACTATTACGATGAAGAAGAACTTGATACCGAAAAAAAAGGTAAAGATAATAATGTCATATGGGAAGATGAAGAAATATGGGGAAATAATGATCTGGATATAGATGATATAGATGATATAGATGATTTAGATTTTAATAAATTAAACGAAAAAATTCAGAATGAACAGGAAAAGCTGAAAGAACAAATTGAGAAAAAGCCCTATTTCATTAATGAGGGACAAATGCTTCTGCCGCTGGAATCAAAACGGAATTTTAACAGCTATAAAAACAAATGGGATAAAGATGAGGATATAGATGACTGAGTATTGATCCTGGGGATGTTCGAAAACCGCCGCCTTTATTGACTTACTGAAATACTTATGGTAAAATTTTGCTCAATTTATTAAGGGGTGGTATCTTTAATTGGAAGATTTGCCGGAACGAAGGGCTATAAAATATTGTGCTTTAAAAAGAAGTGACATTTATTCATGAGCAGATACTCATATCTGTTTTTGTTTAGATGGCGCTTTTTTTAATCTTTAATCTATTTATAATAAGGGTAAAGGATTGGCCGTCGATACGCTAAGAACTTTATGTCAATTTTTTAAGATATAATTTCATGGAAATTTAGGAGGTTATATATTTTGCCTGACCCGGATCCAATATTATGGCCATTGATTTTACAATTTATATTAATCCTAATTAATGCCCTTTTTGCCGGTGCTGAAATTGCGGTTATCTCAATGAATGACAACAAACTGGCCAAACTTACAGCCATGGGCGATAAACGCGCTATGCGGCTTACGGAACTAACCGCCCAGCCGGCCCGTTTTCTATCTACTATCCAGGTCGGTATTACCCTGGCCGGATTTCTGGCCAGCGCTTTTGCGGCCAACAATTTCTCCGGAATGATGGTAGATTGGCTGGTGAGGTCAGGAGTAACTATTGAACCTGCTACGCTTGATACCATAGCGGTGGTTACGATAACTTTGATTTTATCCTATTTTACTCTGGTCTTTGGGGAACTGGTTCCTAAACGTATAGCTATGAGAAAGGCTGAAAAACTGGCTCTGGCCATGTCGGGCCTGGTCTATTTTATTGCCAAGTTGTTTGCTCCGGTTGTCTGGCTGTTGACGGTTTCAACCAATGCCATACTTCGATTGCTGGGTTTTGATCCGCATGCTGATGATGAGGTGATTACCGAAGAGGAAATTCGTATGATGGTTGATGCCGGAAGCGAAAAAGGGGCTATAAGTTTTAACGAAAAAGATATGATCCAGAATATATTTGAGTTTAATGATAAAAATGCGGAAGATATTATGACTCATAGGACGGAGGTATCTGTCCTGTGGATGGATGAAAGTGATGAACAATGGGAATCAACCATAACGGAAAGCAAACATTCCATTTATCCGGTATGCGATGGCAGTACCGACAATATCATAGGAGTTTTAAAAGCCAAGGAATATTTCCGTATCAAAGACCGGACCCGGGAAAAAATTTTGGAAACTGCCGTAAAACCCGCCTGGTTTGTTCCGGAAACCGTCAGGGCCGATGTATTGTTTCGCAATATGAAGGATAGCCGCAATCATTTTGCCATTGTACTGGAAGAATACGGGGGCATGAACGGTATAATTACGATGAATGATTTACTGGAAGAGATTGTGGGAGAACTGGACGATGATGATTCAATCCCCGAGGAACCACCCTTGATTGAACGAATTGATTCGCAAACCTGGAAAATAAAGGGGACAGCTCCTTTGGATATGGTCTCGGTACAGTTGGGCATTGTATTGCCGGAGAATGAATATGATACTTTTGGCGGATTGATATTTGGATTATTAGGCACTGTACCGGATGACGGCAGTACACCTGAGTTAGAAGAATACGGCATGAATATCAAGGTTACTGATATAAGGAATCACCGCCTGGAAACTGCGGTGGTTTACCTCCAACCACAACCCACCGGTCGTAATACCAAAGGGGATTCCTGACGCTGAATGGGAGGGGAATGTTTTTGAAAATTTTACATACCTCAGATTGGCATCTGGGGCGTTCCCTGTATGGACGTAAGCGATATGAAGAATTTGCCGGCTTTTTGGATTGGCTGGCCCATCTGCTTGAACAGGAGCACATTGATGTATTACTGGTAGCCGGTGATATATTTGATACTACTGCTCCCAGTAACCGGGCTCAGGAGTTATATTATCAATTTTTGTGCCGGGCAGCCGAGTCGACCTGTCGTCATGTGGTAATAACAGCCGGTAATCATGATTCCCCTTCTTTTCTGAATGCTCCCCGTGAATTGTTGCGCCATTTACAGGTTTACATAGTAGGTAATACTGGAGATAGTCCGGAAGAGGAAGTTTTCCTGTTAAAGGATTCCCACGGGGAAGCGGAATTAATTGTTTGTGCAGTTCCTTATCTGCGTGATCGGGATATTCGCAGCGTAGAGGCGGGAGAAACCCCAGAGGATAAAGAACGAAAGCTGATTGAGGGAATTCGCGGGCATTATGCCCTGGTTGCCGAGCAGGCTCAGGATATCCTGAACGGGTTGGAAAAGCCGGTTCCGGTTATAGCCATGGGGCATTTATTTGCTGCCGGAGGAAATACGGTAGAAGGTGACGGAGTCAGGGAATTGTATGTAGGTACCCTGGCACATGTGAGAGCAGATATATTTCCAGCCGAATTTGATTATGTAGCTCTGGGACATTTACATACTGCCCAGCTGGTTGCAGGTCAGGAAAAAATTCGTTATTCAGGAACACCCCTCCCCATGAGTTTTAGCGAAGCTTCCCGGGACAAGCAGGTGATTATGATAAATTTTAATGAGGACCAGATGGAAATTACTCCGATTCCGGTTCCTCTTTTTCAGGCTCTGCGAAGTATTCGCGGTGATTGGGAGCAGATTGAGCAGCAAATTATTTTGCTTAAGTCCGAAGCACAGAGCGTATGGTTGGAAATTATTTATGAAGGTGCGGAAATAATAAGTGATTTGCGGGAAAAGCTGGATGAATTGGTGGCAGATACTGACCTGGAAATTCTACGCGTGAAAAATAATCGTCTATGGGAACAGGAAAAGAGCCTCCTGGGCGAGGGGGAAATGCTCAGTGAACTGGATGTTGCTGAAGTTTTTGAATTATGTTTGCAAGCCCACGATGTAGAAGCTGAGCAGCGTGAGGATTTACTAAAGTTATATAATGAAGTGGTTGATTTGTTGAATACAGAAGACTTAAGGGCAGAATAGGAGGGGATCAGGGTGAGAATTCATCAGATACGCTTTCAAAACCTGAATTCCCTCACCGGAGAGTGGAGTATAGATTTGTCTGACCCGGCTTATCTATCGGATGGCATATTTGCCATAACCGGGCCCACCGGAGCCGGTAAAACCACCATTCTGGACGCTATCTGTCTGGCCTTGTACGGGCGTACCCCGCGTCTGGCCAGTGTAAACAGCAATAGTAATGAGATTATGTCCCGTCATACTGGCAGTTGTTATGCGGAGATCACCTTCGAGACCCGGGAAGGGCAGTATCGTTGTCACTGGAGTCAGCAACGGGCCAGAAAAAAACCGGATGGTAATCTGCAAGCACACAAACATGAGATAGTTGATGCCCGTACCGGTCAGGTATTGGAGAATAAAATCAGGGATGTGGCCGCTCGGGTAGAAGAGATTACCGGCATGAATTTTAATCAATTTACGCGGGCAATGCTGTTGGCCCAGGGGGCTTTTGCAGCTTTTCTACAGGCCTCAGCCGATGAACGGGCCCCCATTTTAGAGTCGATAACCGGTACGGAAATTTACAGTGAAATCTCCAGGAAAGTTCATGAGAGGAGTCGGGAAGAAAAAAACCGCCTGGAAGTTCTTCAGGCAGAAACAACTGATTTGAAGCTGTTAACTGCCTCTGAAGAAGAACAGCTGCAGGAAGAATTACAACTAAAAATCACCTGTGAAAAAGAACAGCAACAACAACTTGCGACTATGCGGGAATCATTGACCTGGCTGGAAAAGCTGAATGAACTGGAAAGTGAAATTAAAATTATTGATCAGCAATGGCAGGAATATTTACAGCGACAGGCAGCATTTCAACCCGACCAGGTCCGACTGCAAAAAGCACGGCAGGCATCAGTTTTAGATGTTACCTATGCCAATCTCTCCAATGTCAGGCAATTGCAAAATGATGATATGACCAGTCTAATTAAAGTCAGGCAGGATTTGCCCGGGCTGGAGGATGCACTGCAGAAGGCAGTGCAGGCCTGGCAGGAGACCGACAGCAAGTTACAGGAATTTAAAGTTTTACGCAGGTCGGAAGGGGAAACGGCTAAAAGAGTACGGGAAATAGATTTATTAATCAGGCAGCTTCAACAGCAAATGGAAGAAATCCAGTCGGCTATTGCAGCTGATGAGTTAGAATGTTCTGATTTACAGACGAAAATAACTGAGCAGCAAAAGAACTTGCAAGATATGTTAAAAACTCTGAACGAAATTGAAAAATACCGCCTGGATAACAGTCATGATGCTGGTCTGGTTGCCAATCTGACTGGAATAACCCGTAGTTTTAATCAATTGATGGACTTAACGGCTGCATTAAAAAATAAGCAAGCCGAGTGGCAAACCAATGAAGAAGACCTGCGCCTTCTGACCATCTCCCAACAGGAAATTGCAGTTGCCTGTGAAAATAATCGTGCAACTATGGAAGAGCAGTACAGAGTGTTAAAAAATAATCAGGATAGTTTAAATGTCAGCCTGCAAGGACACCAATTAAGCTGGTGGCATAAGAAATTAGATGATTATCGGTATGAGAAAAACAGATTGGCAGAGTTGAAACAGATTCTAACTAAAATTAGTCAGTTGGATAGTGAATTGGTAAATAACCGACGGTTGGCTGAACAACTGGAACAACAGCAGCAGCAGTTGATAACCAAAATAAAAGCAGGCGAGGAAAAAGCTGCGAACCTGGAACGGGAAGCTGCCCATCTGGAAACTCAGGCGAGGCTGCTGAATCGTATTCACAACCTGGAGGAAGAACGGAGCAGATTGGAAGATGGTAAAGCCTGCCCGTTGTGCGGGTCTACAGAACATCCCTTTGCCAGTGGAAATGTACCGCAGTTGGATGAAACTGAACAAAGTCTGCAGGCAGCTCGACAGCTGTTGAAAAAGGTTGTTCAGGAAGTACAGCAAGAAAAAATAGAACTGGCCAAAATGAATAACCGGCTGGAACATTCGCTTAAAGCGATGCTGGATACTGAGCAGTTCAGGCAAAATGAAACCGGGTTGCTAAATGTTGTTATGGTTGAATTAAGTCTTCAATTAAGTGAGGAGAACACGATTGCAGAAATTGAATCATTATTACTTATAAATGAACAAAACATTAATGAATATAATGAAAAAATTATAGTTATGGAAACTTTACAGGAAGGAATAAAGGAATTAAGTGCTGTCTATGATGAAGCCCAAGCAGTTTTCAAGCAAACGGAATCGCAGCTGCAGCAGATAAACTGGCAGCAGGAACAGGCCCGCAAGGATAATGAACGACTGCAACTGGAGTACCGGAATATAAAATCTGAAGTGCTTAATTTACAGGCGGCAGTTTTACAGGAGTTAACTCCCTATGGTATCTCTGAGCTGCCTTTGGATGGACTGCCGGAAATAATTGCTGCTTTGAGGCAACGCAAAGATTTATGGGAGTATAATCAGAGTGAGAGCTTGCGTTTGGAAAAAGATATTAGCGCTGCCCAAAATGAACTGGATATAAAACAGTTCCGTTTACAAACTGGGGAAAATGCTGTCCAGAGTAACCAAATCAGACTGGACGGGCTCAGGGAACAATGCCAGGTGCAGCGGGAATTCCGTTTTGAGTTGTATGCTGATCGTAATCCGGACAGGGAAGAGGAGCGTCTGGACAAAGAAATAAATATAGCTGAGGATAACGTGAACCAGGCACGTGAATATATGGAAGAACTTAAACTACACTTGAATCATTTGCAGGAGCAGGAGAAAAAACTATGTGATGATGTGCAAAAGCGTTCCCTGAAATTACAGGCTAAGGAGAAGGATTTCATAGCTCGTTTACAGCAGACTGGCTTTAATGAGGAAGAAAGTTATTTGTCGGCTTGCTTACCTGAAGATGAACAGGAGTCCCTATCCCGACAAATGGAGCAATTAGAAAAGGAAAAAACCGGGTTGCAAACCCGTCTGGCTGACCGACAGGGTAAACTGCAACAGGAAAAAGACAAACAGATAACAGATCAGTCATATGAGGTTTTACAGGTTAATTTGCCCATCGCTGAACAGGAGCTAAATGATTTACAGGATAGTATCCGCGATAACCGGAGAACTTTAGAAGAAAACGACAACACCCGTAAACAAATGCAGGAGCATTTAAAAAAGATAGAAACTCAAAAAGAACAACTGCATGGTTGGCAGGTTTTACATGATTTAATTGGCTCGGCGGATGGTAAGAAATATCGCAATTTTGCTCAGGGTTTGAGCTTTGATATTATGATAAACCATGCCAATCGCCAACTGCAGAAAATGAGTGACCGTTACAGGCTGGTACGCAGCTATGACCAGAACCTGGAGTTAAATGTTATTGATCACTATCAGGCGGGAGAGATTCGCTCTACCGCTAATTTGTCCGGGGGCGAGAGTTTTCTGGTCAGTCTGGCCCTGGCCCTGGGATTGTCCAATATGGCCAGTCATAAGGTTAGTGTGGACTCATTATTCCTGGATGAAGGATTTGGGGCTCTGGATGAAGATACTCTTGATACGGCCCTGAATACATTGGCGGGACTGCAGCAGGATGGCAAGCTGATCGGTGTAATTTCGCATGTTCCTGCCCTGAAAGAGCGAATAAGCACTCAGATACAGGTAATATCTCAAGCTGGAGGACGCAGTATATTGCAGGGCCCGGGTGTTTTGCGGGTCAGCAGTTAAAAACTGATATGCAAGGGCTGCAGATTCATACATCCCAACCAGCTTATAACACCTGTTTACAATAGTATCAGGTTTTAAAGTGAAATTATGTTACTCTTCAGGTATTATTGATGTTGTGTCCTAGATATTTTAGATACAGGAGCAATTTGTATATGGCTGACAATCGCCTGCGGTATACGGAATGGATTTATTTATTAATTATCAGTGCAGTGGCAATTTTCCTGCGCTACTGGTTTATTATGCATATTCCCAGCGAACCGGTCTTCGATTTCAGTACTTATCAGGAAATTGCCAGTAATATATACCATCATCGCGGGCATACTCTATTGGGTCAACCGGTTGCCTGGCAGGGAATGGCTTACCCAACTATATTAGGCTGGTTTTATATTTTAATGGGAAATGATCAGGTGCATACCGCCCGTCTTTTTAATCTGGGCTTATCTCTACTTTCCTTGCCGCTCATATTACTGATTTTTAAAAAGCTGAGTTCAAATAAAGTGGTAGTCTATGGAGCCTATACATTGACAATATTTTTGCCCAATTATATTGCCTATACCAATGTGGTGGGAACGGAAGTATTTTTCCTGTTTTTATTTTTACTGATTCTGGTCTTGCAGCTTTATAACTTTAAAAACTGGCTGCGTTACCCCCTGTTGGGTATCGTAATTGGCATAGCCGCCCTGACCAAACCATTTTTTCTGGCATATCCACTGGTGGTCGGCTTACATATCTGGATGAAAAACCGAAATTGGAAAGAAACCGCAGTAATGCTGCTGACTATTTCGGTAGTAATGGCCACAGTAGTATTCCCCTGGACATTACGCAATTACCGTTGTTATAACGCTTTTATTCCCATATCCTATAATTCCGGTTATGTGTTGTTTATTAATAATAACAGCAATAATGTAAACGGCAGCTGGATGCCTCTGGAAGAGGTACCGGCATCGCCCTCCATTCAAAGACAAATTGAAACCCAGCTTCAGAAAAATCAGGATAATGTCAAGCTAGCCGCACATCTGGAGAAAACCATCAAACCAGTAGCTCGAAAATGGATAATTGACCATCCGGGAGCATTTATGGAACTGGGTTTATTACGCCTGAAGCAGACTTTTTTCTCCGGGGCATGGGATATAGATGCCTGGGCAATGAATGGGATATTTATGGTTGGACAGGACTCACCGGAATTCAGAAGACATATAAATACCTTTTATGCCGGGGCAGATATATTGATTTATATACTAAGTTCAGCCGGAATAATATACCTGCTGTTAAATACCAGGAGACTGCTAAAAGCCTTATTTTCCCGTAAAATGACCTTAAAGGATGAAGTATTAATACCTTGTCTTAATACTGCTTTTTTCCTGGCGGTTTACTTTGTATTTGAGGGTCAGGCCCGTTACAATTACCCGCTGCTATTTTTATTTGCTATAAGTCTGTTTATAATTATGCATAAGACTGCAGACGGATTAAGGAGTGAATAATGAAACTCATTTGGCTGTTTATTAAACAACTTCGCCCTAAACAATGGACCAAAAACCTGTTGGTATTTGCAGCTTTGATATTTACTATTCCGAATGTCAGTCTGGATATGTTTTATCTGGCCCTGGTGGGCTTTGTTCTGTTTTCGCTGGTTTCCGGAGGGGTCTATATTTTAAACGATTGGGTGGATTTGGAGCAAGACCGCCTTCATCCCGACAAAAAAAACCGCCCCATGGCCTCCGGGGAATTACCACCGGTATTAGCTCTGACTGGTGGGGCTATTATACTACCGCTTTCATTAATAATCAGTTTCTATATAAATTTCAATTTTGGACTGATTCTTTCCCTGTACTTTATTCTGAATATAGCCTATTCTTTTTATCTTAAAAATTTAGTAATTATAGATGTGATGGTTATTGCCAGCGGCTTTGTATTACGGGCGGCCGGTGGAGCTTTTGTTATTGAGGTTCCCATTACTCCCTGGTTTATTATTTGTACCGCTTTGCTGGCTCTATTTCTGGCTATCAGCAAGCGGCGGCAGGAGCTGGTGGTAAGCAGTATTGGTGAGGGGGAACATCGGACAGTATTAGGTTCGTATTCGGTAAATCTGCTGGATGAAATGAACAGTATAGTTACTACGGCAACGATTATCAGCTATGCGTTGTTTACATTTACATCCGGTCATACCATAAATCTGATGTGGACCATACCTCTGGTTATATATGGAATATTTCGTTATCTGTATTTGATTCATGTTGAAAATCAGGGGGAACAACCGGATGAAATTCTGCTCAGGGATAAGCCCATCCTGATTACGGTCGCACTCTATACGCTGGCGGTAGTAGTAATTTTGCTGTATTTTTAAAGTTGTCTTTCGAATCTTTTAGGCTCTATTAAAAAGAGTATAAACATTATTTCATTTATATAAATATACCGCTCGCTCGCTCGCTTGTATATTTATATAAACTATAATAAAGCAACCAAACCTAAGGAGTTAATTAATGCATCCATATATCCTGGTTTTCATTTCCATAATATTAGGGGTAGCCGGACAGCTTACCATGAAGTGGGGAACCTCACAAATATCTGCCACCGGCCTTTCAGTGATTTCCCAGCTTATTAAATATTTTACTCATATTCCTATTCTTATGGGATTGATGTTTTATGTTCTATCTGCAGTTGTATGGCTTTTTGCTATCTCCCGGGTACAACTCTCCGTAGCCTATCCCATGGTAGCATCAGGATATGTCCTGGTGGTACTCTTTTCCTGGCTGCTTCTAAACGAACCACTGACTACTTTAAAAATTATCGGCTTACTGACCATAGTAACGGGTGTAATTATTATTGCCAACTCCTAGCATAGCAGGGTTGACAAGGGAAGAGGTTGTTATCGACCCAATGATGTGAAATTATTCACTAACAAGGCAATATAACCTAATTTGTGATAAAATATAATCATATATGGAATTAAAAGCCATAAACATCCATTATATGGGAGGAGATGCGATGAAAAAAAGTATCTTATGGTTGGCGATCACATTTATTTTTGTGCTTGGCATGGTATTCACAGAGGTATATGTAGCTCGGGCAGAATATGTACCTGAACTGGATACTAATATTAAGGTCAATACCCCGGCAGCCGGGGCAACACTTACTGCCGGAAGCAGTTATGACATTACCTGGGATGCCGGCGGACTGATTCAATCAGTTAATATCATGTATTCTTCTGACGGTGGAACCTCGTGGTATTCTCAGGAAATATTAAGTGGAAACCCAGGAACGTATACCTGGACAGTTCCCTCAACTCCCACCAACCAGGGAATAATAAAAATTGATATAGCCAGAACTATATTTCAGGGATACCCCCCTCATCCGGTAATCAAGCATTATTATAATGACAGCGGAACTTTCACTATTAAAAAATTATTGGGACCCATATTGATAAAACCAGCCGCTCCTGCTGATCTGACTGTTACCGGTACTACTACCGATACGGTGGATTTATCCTGGACAGATAAATCCTTTAATGAAAGCGGATTTTTTATACATAGGAAGCTGGAGGGGGCACCAGGTTATACCAGCGTTGGACATGTAGGGTCCAACATTACCAGCTTTCATGATAGCGGACTAACTTCCGGAACCGAGTATCATTATGTAGTTACAGCATACAATAGTATTGGCACTTCGCCATTTAGCAATGATGCTGCTGCTACTACCCTGGAAATAGCAAACAGCAAACCTTTAGCCCCTACTCTGTTAACGGCACTTCCCGGTTCAGATGATACCCGTATTGACCTCACCTGGCAAAACAACTCTACCAATGAAACGGGATTCTATATTTACCGTCAAAAAGAGGGAGACGCTGATTTCAGTAAAGTATATGACAGCGGCAGCGGAGGCTGGACTGGATATGGCGATGTTGGGCTGCAGCCGGGCACCAAATATTACTATTATGTATCCGCATATAATGCAATAGGTTCCGCTGACAGTAATATCAAAAGTGCTGTTACTACCGGAACCCCTCCGGCAGTTAAACCACAAGCCCCCTTTGACTTGAGAGCTACAGCGATTTCTGATTCACAAATAAAACTTATATGGAAAGATAATTCTAATAATGAAACCGGGTTTAAGCTCGAGCGTTCACTGACGCAAGTAGGTGGCTACGCTCAGGTTGCGGAACTGCCGGTGGGGAGCACCGCTTATGATGATAATGGACTGACTGCAGCTACTACTTATTTTTACAGGGTAAAAGCCTATAACAACGCCGGCGATTCAGCTTATTCATCCCTGGCCAGTGCCAATACGCAACAGGTAACAGTCATACAACCTCCACAGGAAAATAAACCGCCCGGTCAAACAACCATACTACGTTTTTATATTGATAAAGCCCAGTATTATATTAACAATATTGCCAGTCCTATGGATACAGCTCCGGTAATTAAGGATGGCAGGACTTTATTGCCGATTCGCTATGTAGCAGCTCCGCTGGGTGCTGAAGTGTTATGGGACCCAGATACCCGCAAAGTAACCATAAGTAATAATGGGACCAAGATCGAAATGTGGATTGGCAAAAACACTGCCTTGATTAACGGAGTGGAAAAAAAGATTGATCCGGATAATGCCCAGGTAGCCCCAGTAATTTTGCCGCCGGGACGCACCATGCTTCCATTACGTTTCATCAGTGAAAATTTGGGATGCCAGGTAGATTGGAACCATGATTTAAGGGAGGCTAAAGTCACTTATCCCAAGCAGTAAAAAAGGTACATCTGCACCTTTTCAGTTTTTATATATTTTGAATGACCAGGCTCCCATAATGAAATGGAGGCCTGGTTTTGTTAAGGCTATTGTAAAGTACTGGTTTATTTGCCTTCACTTTTTTATTTCCTGCTGGAACAGGGCATTTACGCATTGGTTTTCCAACAGTGGTCCGAGGCAGGTTATCAATAAATTCAACATGGGTAGGTACTTTGTTTGTTATAATAAAATCAGCTAAAAATAATCGGATTTTTATAGGAGAGGTGTATTATGGCGCAACAATTTTTCAGTCGACGCAATCTTCAATTTATGCTTTACGAAGTATTACAAGCGGAAGATCTCTGTAACTATGAGTATTTTCAGGATCACAGCCGGGATACCTTTGAATTAATTATTGATACCGTATCCAAGCTGGCCACCGATGTAATGTATCCGGTTTTTCAGGACATGGATTCCAACCCGCCGGTTTATGCCGACGGTATAGCCCGGGTGCATCCGATAGTTCGTAATTATATGCAGGAATGTGGTGCCGGGGGTTGGATTAATCCCTACATGAGTTATGAATTTGGCGGACAACAGCTGCCCAGTACAGTATATACAGTAATTGGTTTCATTATGGGAGCAGCCAATTATTCTTTGTCAGCCTATCCACAATTGACTGGTGGAGCAGCAAATCTGCTGGTTAACTTCGGCTCGAAAGAGTTACAGGATTTATATCTGGCACCTATGTTAGCCGGGCAGTGGCAGGGAACCATGGCACTTACTGAACCCAATGCCGGCAGTTCACTGGCGGATGTTAAAACTTCCGCTGAAGACAGTGGGCAGGGGTATTTTCTTATTAAAGGGCAAAAAATATTTATTACCGGAGGCAGTACTGATGCGACTGATAATACGGTGCACATGATGCTGGCCAGAATTAAAGGGGCACCTTCCGGGGTTAAAGGAATTTCGCTGTTTTTAGTTCCAAAATTTTATGTAGATGAAGCCGGGAATTTACAGGCCAATGATATATTTTGTACCGGGATTGAACATAAACTGGGTTATAAGGGATGCCCTGCCTGTCAGTTGTCCATGGGTGATAACGGCAGTTGCAGAGGTTATTTGATTGGTGAACCTAATAAGGGTCTGGCTTATATGTTCCAGATGATGAATGAAGAACGGGTTAATGTGGGGATAGGAGCAGCCTCAAAGGCTACGGCTGCTTATTATGCAGCTTTGGAATACGCACAGCAGAGATTGCAGGGAAGAAAGATCAATGATAAGAATCCAGAATCCCCGCAAATAGCGATTATTAATCATGCTGACATAAAACGTATGTTGATGTTCCAGCGTGCAATTTCTGAAGGAGCCCTGGCATTGGGTTTACAGGTAAGTAAATATATAGATCTGGCCAAAGCGGGTGAAGAATCTGAAAAAAACGAATTACTGATTGATTTCCTCGTACCGATAGTAAAGACTTATCCAGCGGAAATGGGAATATTGGCTACCAGTGCTGCTATTCAGTGCCTGGGTGGTTATGGATACTGTAAAGATTTTCCCGTTGAGCAATATTTCCGTGATGTTCGCATTGACCCGATTCATGAAGGTACTACCGGGATACAGGGACAGGATTTGCTGGGCCGTAAAGTAATCATGAAAAAAGGTCGGGCTTTTCAGTTATTTAAGGAAGAATTGTCCGGGACTATAAATACTGCCGCAGAAATTGATCAACTAAAACTACCGGCGAAAATGCTGGAAGAGGCTATGATCATGGTTGAACAAGTAACGTCCCATTTGTTGCAAACGGCGGTACAGGGAGATACGGAGAGATTTCTCAGTGATGCCTCTTTATATCTGGAAATGACGGGCATACTGACCATTGGCTGGCAATGGTTATTGCAGGGTGTGGCTGCATGCCAGGCGCTGAACGTTAATGTTTCCACAGTAGATAAGAATTTCTACCAGGGGAAAATGCTCACCATGCAGTATTATTTCGATTATGAAATGCCCCGCATTAATACACTGTGCGAGATCCTTACCCGTAATGAAGGCTTTATGAGCGATGTACCTCTGGAAACATTCGTATAAGATTAAAAATAGAACAGGAGGATACAAGATGGCTGATTTTAATTACAAGACTTTGCTGGTAGAGGTTGATGAACAGGGAATCCTGTGGCTGACGCTGAATCGACCGGAAAAACTTAATTCAGTCAACAGTATGATGCTGGATGAATTGTCCGACCTCTGGGCCAGACTGCGTCATGACTTAAAGATTCGGGTAGTAATTATGCGCGGTTCTCCGGAGTCCAAAGGTTTCTGCGGAGGTCTGGACATGTCAGACCCAATCGATCCTGAAAATGCCAATACTTATTATTTATATGACTGGCAAAGTCGGTTGGGCAGACTGCAATTAGCCATGCGCCAGATTCCCCAGCCTATAATAGCGGTGGTGCATGGAGCTGCTGCCGGAGCTGGATTCAGCTTTGCCATGGCTTCAGATATCAGAGTTATATCCAAGGATGCCCGTTTTTCAGCTTTTTATGTAAATGTAGGCCTGGGTGGAGCTGATATGGGTTGCAGCTACTTTCTTCCTCGTTTAATTGGTGCCGGGCGGGCTTATGAATTTATGCTGACTGGTCGTTTTATGAGTGCGGAGGAAGCCGTAGCGCTGGGTTTTGTATCCAAATGCGTGGAGCGGGAACAACTTACCGAAGCTGCTCTGGAACTGGCCAATTTAATAGTAGCCAAGGATTATATGGCCATGCGTCTTACCAAGGAAGCCATTAATATGAATCTGGATTGTGGGGGTCTGGAAAATGCGTTGAAGATGGAAGACCGTAATCAGATCATGCTGGTCATGCACAATCTGAGCAGGGGCAGGTCCGGAATTGGGAAATAGAGAATAAAAGTTAATATCAAGTCGGCAGGGATAAGGGGACGGTTCTGCTAGCCCAATTTTTAGTGGGATAGTAGAACCGTCCCCTTGACAACTGCTTATTAATTTACTGCCATTACTAGTTATTATTGGAATTAAGATTATAATTAAAAATAGAAACTTTTGGTTCGCGGGGATTGGTATGAATTCTAATTTATCAATTAAAAACAATAAGCCCTATCAGGAATTATTTACTTCTATTGGTTCAGAAGAAGTAAGCAGAAAACGCTTGCTGATAACGGCACGTCTAAGGCTGGTTATTATATTCCCGCTTATTTTTTTGTTTGTTTTTATATCCATGAAGCTTTTTAAGCAGCAAAGTCCTGTACCTCAGGTGTACAATGCAGTTTTAATCTTATGGCTATTACTATCTTTAGCTTATATCGCTGCCAACTTGCTGATAAATAATTTTAGTTACCGCTCGGAATTGGTAAAACTTTTGACTTACAGCAGCATTGTAATTGAATTAACTGCTAATCAGCTGGTCCTTTATATGTCCGGAACCCTTACTTCATATGCGACAATGTTTATAGTTGTATCGGTAGCCTTATATAGGGTATTTCTGGATTATGGTTATGCACTGGCAGCGGCTTTAACCGGTGCAGGTTTATTCGTTCTGACATCCATATTGGAGTTATCCGGTATCGGACCCTTCTTTCCGGCTTTCGGATATGCAGCCGGTGTTTCCGTTTACAATCATCCGCTTGCTGGTTTATGCTCAATAATCGCCGTACTAAGCGGAATATTTATAGCTTTTACCAGTATAAATTACGGGATGAATCAAGTAGAAAAACTACATAGCCGATTGGTTGAGCATAGCATTGTAGATGTTCTTACAGGTATTGCCAACCGCAGATATTTTGAAAAACATCTGGATGCAGAATGGCGGCGGGCCAGACGGAATAATACACCGCTATCCCTGATTATGATTGATGTAGATTATTTTAAACTTTATAACGATAACTATGGCCATTTAAATGGGGATAAATGTTTGCGCGAGATAGCTCAGGCGTTGCAGAGTGGGATAAAAAGACCTACTGATCTGGTAGCCCGCTATGGCGGTGAGGAGTTTGCCATATTATTACCGGATACTGAATTGGAAGGGGCAACTATACTGGCTGAAAATCTGCGTCAACAAATTATAAATTTGGCTTTGCCTCATGCTTATTCAACAGTTAATAACACAGTAACCATCAGTCTGGGTGTGGCTACTGTTATTCCTCACCATACTCTCCCCAACATCCTGGTAGAGAGAGCTGATAAAGCTTTGTACCGGGCGAAAAGGAACGGCCGTAACCGGGTGGCTCTGGATTATGCTTACTCAAACAAAACTACGCAGTATTAAAAATTAATAATATATTACCCAAAACAATTAATAGATAAATTCATTATATTCATTTAAGTTATTAATTTTTACTAAATCGAATGAAATACAAGAAAATAAAGAATTATTAGAAGGATATTTGTCAAAGCAAGTAGAATTTTCTAAATAATTATAATAACTACCAATTGTTATTAAATAGGAGGGCGAGTATGAAAGGCTTGGAAACAGCATTATTATCGCATATCCTGGATTCTATTCCTGATGCTGTATTTATTATTGATGCTAATCATAAAGTTGTCGCCTGGAATAAAACTATTCAGAATATTTCCAAAGTACCCCGTGAAGAAATATTGGGAATGGATAGCAGCTTATGTGCTGCTAATTTTTATGGACAGCCTGGGATGGTACTGGCTGACCTGGTGTTAGAACCTGCTCTGGAAGACGAATATAATATGCCTTTTCGTCGTGAGGCTAATGATTTATATATAGAGGGACATATTAACATTACATCCTTAGGGGAAAGCGTTTATTATTGGGCAAAGGCTTCCCCGATATTTGATCAGAATGGTAATATTATTGCTGCTATAGAAATATTAAGGGATACCAGTTTTGTTGTAGAATTGGGTTATAATTCACGGGCAGCCGCCGAGCAGGCCGAGGCAGCTTTTCAACAATTAATGGCGGCTGAAGAGGAACTTCGCCAGCAATACGAAGCTCTGCAGGAAACTGAGCAGCAGTTGCGTAAACAATTGGATTTTAATAAAGCCATGATTGATAACATGAATGAGTTGTTTTATACCTTTGATCAGGATATCCGCCTGACATTTATCAATAAGAAATGCTTTGAAATACTTGGTTACCGACCGGAGGAATTAATTGGCACTTTCCGTACCCGGAAACTTTTTCCCGATGAAGACTGGGAATGGATAGAAAAAGAAATTAATAGAAGATTGACTACCGGAGATTCATCAACTTATGTTTTACCGGTAAGGCATCGGGATGGCAGCAGGAAGTATGTAAAAATTAATTCAGCGGCCATCAGGGAGAATGGTAGGATTGTTGGCGGAATGGTGTTGGCCGATGATATTACTGAGGATATAAGGGCCCGTGAGGCTCTGCGCATAAGTGAAAGCAACCTTCGCCGTATAACTGATAATATGCTGGATCTCGTGAGTGAATTGGATGCCAATGGTAATCTGGTATATGTCAGTCCTTCACATTTTAAGGTATTGGGCTATCCGGTTGAGGTTATGAAAAAGATGATGTTTGTTGACTTTGTTCATCCGGATGATATGCGGGGGATAAGGCGCATTTTGAAAAATGTTATGGTAACAGGAGCACCTGCCACCAGTCAACATCGTTGCCGTCATGCAGAAGGGCATTATATATGGACGGAAACGCTGGGTAATCCTATTATTCAGGATGGAAAAGTGACCGGAATTATATTGAGCAGTCGTGATATTACCGAGCGTAAGCAATTGGAGGAGGAACTGCGCTATTTAAGCGTCCATGATTCATTGACCAAATTATATAACCGTACCTATTTTGATGAGGAAATGAGCCGTCTGGATACTGCCGGTGCCATTCCGGTTGGAGTAATGACCTTTGATTTGGACGGACTTAAACTGGTTAATGATACTTTGGGGGTTGAGGCAGGGGATCGCCTGTTGGTAAAAACTGCAGAAATACTGCAAAAATGTTTAAAGAATGCTATTGTTGCACGCGTCGGAGGAGATGAATTTGCGGTGGTACTCCCTTACTGGGATAGTGTAAATTTGGACGAGATTTCAGAATCCATTCAGAATAAAATTGCTGAATTTAATAATAGCAATCCTGAGCTTCCGTTGAGCTTGTCAATTGGAATGGCAGTAAGAAAAGATACTGATGTTTCTTTGCGTGAAACCTATAAAGAAGCTGATGATAATATGAATCGGATTAAACTGCAAAGTAGCCGCAGTGCTCGAAGTGCAGTTGTATATACTTTACTGAAGGCCTTGGAGGCCAGAGATTTTATTACTGAAGGTCACGGGGAAAGAATGCAGGCTCTGGCAGTATTGCTGGGCAGAGGTTTAGGATTGGCAGATAGTGTTCTTACCACTCTGCAACTGCTGGCTCAGTTTCATGATATCGGCAAAGTGGGAGTACCGGACCGGATTCTTTTCAAAGAAGACCGGTTGACCCCGGAAGAATATCTGGAAATGCAGCGCCATTCTGAAATAGGTCAACGCATTGCTTTGGCTGCCCCGGAACTTAGTTCACTGGCAGGATTAATTCTCAAGCACCACGAATGGTGGAACGGCAAAGGTTATCCCCTGGGATTGGCTGGTGAGGATATTCCTCTGGAATGTCGTATTCTGGCCCTGGCAGATGCCTATGATGCCATGACCAATGATCGCCCCTATCGTAAAGCCATGTCACACGAAGAAGCCAAAGCTGAGATAATCCGCTGCAGTGGCACACAGTTTGAACCCCGCCTGGCAACCTTGTTTCTGGAACTTTTAGAAAAATAAACAATTGGATGTTTCCATAAAAAAACCCGGTCGTCAGTTTCGACCGGGTAAGACAAGGGACAAGTCCCCTGTTTTTATTAAAGCTTTTCTATTCCTTGACCTCCTGCAGACTGTTAAACCATTTTTCGTTGTGATGGGCACTGATTTCTGCGTCGATGTAGCCATCCATCATCATGGAGGCAAATTCCACCCTGGATTTGGGGTGAATAGCTGCCAGGAAGAAATGGCCGGCAATGGCCAGAATCAGTATAACAGCCACCCAGAAATGAATATTGTAACAAAAGGCCAGAAACGCTGCCGGTAATACTCCCCGCCATAACCACATGGGGAACCCGGTCAGGATCATCAGCAGGCAACCAATGATGATTAGATGGCCCAGCATTTTTTGACCGGCATTGTATTTATCCTGGGGTGGTACATCCCCTTTTAAAAATGGTATATAGCCGCCCATGGTTTTCAACCAGCCAAAATCATCTTTCGTAAATGTGGCAATGGTATCCATAAAGCGGGCAAAGCGTTCAAAGTTCAGGAGAATGTAAAGAGCAGGACCTACAGTAAAGACTACTCCAGCCCAGCGGTGGACCAGAGAAGCATTGGCTTCGCCGCCAAAAATTCCGCCAATAAATCCTATATCAAAATAAAAACCAATCCCGGTCAGAGCCAGGAGAATGAAAGTTATCATATGCATCCAGTGCATGGTTCGGGTCTGTTCGCCGTGTTTAAGAACTTTTCCGTTTATTTCGCTCATTTTTATTACCTCCTACGCTGCATCATGCTGGTGAGCATGTAATTCTTCAATCATGGCAGGGATTTCCTTGCCATATTTGGTGTGCAGGAGATGATGAGCCTTTTCACTCACCGGGCTAACCTCTCCCGGTGATAAAAAGTCTTTGTAAATCTGTAATATTTCAGAATTTTCGTGGGATTTTCTTATCGCCATTTTCTCATCGAGATTATAAAGTCCAGCTGCTCTTTTTTCAATATAGTCGTCACTGACAGCATAAGCATCAAAGCCTAATTTGGCAAATATACCCGTTATAACAACGGTAGCTGCCAGCATGCCGGAGCCTATCAGGAACTGTCGGCGGGTAAAGACTGATTTTTCTTTGAAAATACTCATTAGCCCTCCTCCTTTCCTAGTACATTTCATGACGAATGGGCTGACCACCGCCATTAATACATCCACCCGGGCAATTCATTACTTCAATAAAATGATATTTACTGCGGCCGGCTAATACATCTTCAATTACTTTGTCGACATATTTGGTTCCAGTAACTATACAGACATTAACCGGTAAATTTATACCTAAATCTTTGATCGGAATTTCGACGGTGGCTTCTCGCACCGGTTGCATACCGCGTACCGCTGTAAATTCAACCTTGTTCAGGCTTTCGCCGCTAAGGATTTCGTAGGCAGTACGCAAGGCGGCTTCCATAACTCCTCCGGTTACTCCGAAAATGGTAGCTGCACCGGTGGAAGTACCAATCAGTTTATCAGCTTCTTCATCCGGAAGATTTACAAAATCAATTCCGGCATCCTTAATAATAGTGGCCAGTTCGCGGGTTGTTATTACATAATCAACATCTTGGAAGCCACTGGCTTTCATTTCGGGACGGTCACATTCATATTTTTTGGCGGTACAGGGCATAACTGACACTGATACCATATCGGCTGGGTTAACTCCCTGTTTATTGGCTGCATAGGTCTTGGCTATGGCTCCAAACATTTGCTGCGGAGATTTTGCTGATGATAAATGTGGCAGTATGGCTGGATATTTATCTTCAGCATATTTGATCCAGGCCGGACAACAGGATGTAAATTGGGGTAATGGACCTCTATCTTCGTAACCGGCTACTCCGGCAAGTTTGAATACGCGGTGAATCAGTTCAGTGCCTTCCTCCATAATGGTCAGGTCAGCGGCGAATTCAGTATCATATACCTTATCAAAACCCAGTTTACGCAAAGCAGCATGCATTTTGCCCTTTACATTAGTACCAACGGGCATCCCAAACTCTTCTCCCAGTGCTACGCGGACAGCTGGAGCCTCCTGAACGATTACTGTTTTTCCTGAATCATTCAGGGCCTGCTTTACCTGCTCCACGCTACTGGTATCAATGATTGCTCCAAAAGGACAGTTGATCAGACATTGTCCACAGTTTATACAGGTTTTGTAATCGATAGAATGCTTTTGCCCGAGTAGACCTTTGACAGCTCCGGTCGGACATACAGAAGTACAGTGATCACAGGCTTTACAAGCTTTAGTAATCTGAATAATCCCTGTGTCTGCTAATGTAGCTGTGCTCAAACCTTATCCCTCCTCCAATTTGTAATTACCGGTTTGAGGGAAGCACAACATGGTTTTGATTCCCTCACCCACAAATAAACCAGATTCTTTATTCAGGAAGCAGAGACTTTGAGATAATATCGTCTCCAGACTTCCTAGTGTTCACCTCCTTTTGAATGGACTTTCAGAGCATAAATCTTATTAAGCGCCTGAAGGCTTATTTAAAAGTTCCCAAAAAAATGGCCGGCAGAAATGCCGGCCATCGATTCACAAGCTCGGAACTTTTAAAATCCGGGTCTTGAAAACTTTTCTAACCAAAGCATCTCCTTTTCATAATGGAAGGCTCACAAGTTTCCTCATAAACCCAATGGCCTGATAATCATAGCTTTATTTGCGTTAGATTAAGAGGCTCGGAGAATGGTGCTATTAAATTTTGGTTACTTTAATCCTTCATGGATAAATTTAAAGGACAACCTGCGTTTTAGTTAAGGCAGGTAAGCAAGGAGGGGTTTGGACCTCGAAGTCTTTGAAGCAGCTTCATACCGCTTATGTGGTTATTACATAATAATATTGTAAGAATAGATATTTACTTTTATGACAGTTTATCATCAAATTGTAAAGCTGACAAGTAAACCTGCCTTATGGTTGCCCTAACAAAAAAAATATTCTCAGGCAGGGGATTCATTATATATGTAGAATAAAGGGTTTCAAGAGCACCATGAAGGTGCACTTGTAAAGTACAAATCCTTTTTAATCAATAACTGAACATATTAATCACTACCATGAAGGTATTAACCGGCCAGTAAGGTGGGTTGCTTTCGTGGTTTTTTGTTTGGTTTTAAAAAGGAAATACTTTTGTCCGCATTATAAATTAAAGGGAGGGATTTTTAGTGCATATTCCAGATGGTTATTTAAGTCCGCAAACCGCCATTCCTTTTGTAGTTGCCATGGTTCCGATCTGGGGGATTGCGGTTAAGAAAGTTCAGTCGGAAGTTAAAAAGAAAGAGGTCCCGGTACTGGCCATTGGGGCAGCATTTTCTTTTACAATTATGATGTTCAATCTTCCTATACCGGGAGGAAGCTCAGCGCATGCAGTAGGGGCGGTGTTATTGGCTATACTTCTCGGGCCGTGGGCAGCCTGTATAGGTGTGTCTACGGCCTTGATAATTCAGGCTTTAATATTTGGTGATGGCGGTATCCTGGCTGTAGGGGCGAACTGTTTTAATATAGCTTTTATCATGCCCTGGGTGGGGTATTTAACTTACAAGCTGATTAAAGGCCAGGCGGATAATCTGTCGGGTCGAGCCATGGCAGCAGCTTTCATTGCCGGTTATGTTGGATTAAATGCAGCTGCTTTATTTACTGCGGTGGAATTTGGCTCCCAGTATCACCTGTTTCAGGCGGCTGACGGAACGCCTTTATTCTTCCCGGTTCCTTTAAAGGTGGCCGTGATAGCCATGATGAGTGAACATCTGGTTTTGGCCGGTCCGGTGGAGGGGTTAGTGACAGCGGCAGGTTTATGGTTTGTAGTTAAAAATTATCCGGCCTTACTGGCGGAGAGGTTTTCGAATGGCGTGAAACTTGATAGTCAGGGGGTAGAGAAGCATGTTTAAAAGTTATCGTAATTTATGGCTGGCTCTGGGTGCATTTATAATCTTATCCCCCCTGGGGTTATTAGCTACCGGAACTGCGTTTGGTGAATGGGGCCTGGATGAATTACCCGGGGAAGTCGGTTTTATTCCGGCCGGTTTGGAAAAATTTGCTGAGATCTGGACATTAAGTCCCCTGCCTGATTATGCTGTTCCGGGGATGGATGCTACTTTTATACAATCAGCCGGTGGTTATATTTTGTCGGCTATAGTTGGTGTAGCTCTGGTGGTAGCCGTGGTTAGCTTATTATACAAAGTAGTCAGGGATTAAACATAATTGAAAGGGTTATGGGCATGTTGCTTCCGGACTGGATGAATGAGTCACAATTTAATGATAAAAACCCAATCGCATTTAAGACCGGTAATAATAATTATCTGATTAAAAGTATACGTAATATGCGTAAGGTTATTTGTGAAGACTTGCAGACTGAACGTTTGGCCAGACGTGATGGACTATTACAAAAACTTAGCCCCGAACTGAAACTGGTCGGTATGATTATTTTTGTTTTAGGAATTAGTCTGAGCAGGCAGATACAGGTATTGATCGCTTTATGGCTGATGACGATGTTGCTTATGTATCTTTCCCGGTTACCGGTTCTGGTGTTGCAGAAGCGAATTTGGGGATTTATTCCCCTCATTACATTACTTTTTACCATGCCCATGACACTTAATTTTTTTATTGACGGTACTCCGCTTATAGTATTGTTTCAAGCTGAACAGGCTAAAGATTGGCTGGGGATAAACTGGCCTATGACAATTTTTATTAGCCGGCAGGGAGTCATCTCCGTAACCTTTTTGTTTTTACGGGTGGGTCTGTCGCTATCGCTGGGTATACTATTGGTTATGACTACGCCGGCAGCCGATATATTTAAATCGTTACGGGTTTTGCGTGTACCGGATTTATTTATTATGATTCTGGAAATGACCTACCGCTATCTGATTGTATTGCTGTCAATTTCCATTGAAATGTTTGAAGCCCGCAAGGTTCGTACAGTTGGTCCATTATCACTTGGAACCCGGCAAGCCCAGGTAGGGTCTTCCATAGCAGCATTATTTGATCGCAGTATGGCTCTTTCGGAGGAAGTATATCAGGCCATGTGTGCCCGTTGTTATACCGGATCAATTCCTGAACCATTATTGGAGGAATGAGACTAATTGCTTGGATATGATAAGTTTTCAGTAATTGAATTTACTTGCATAGGAGGCCTTCTTTTTGGATAAAACTGTGTTCACTTTAAACGGAATTGCCTTTAGTTATGGTATCGGGAATAAACTTTTTGATAATCTAAATCTGAAGATAACTGGTGGCGAAAGTGTCTGCCTTCTGGGAGCTAATGGCTCAGGAAAATCAACTTTATTAAAGATATTTTGCGGTCTGGCCTTTCCCTGTGCCGGTCATTTTTATGCTTTTGGTCAGGAAATAACTGAAGACCTTATGGAAGACGACCGGGTTGCCCAAAAATATCATCGTCGGGTTGGTTTTATTTTTCAGAATTCTGAGGCGCAGCTTTTTAATACCCGGGTTTGGGACGAGATAGCCTATGGACCCCAGCAACTGGGTTTAAGCAAGCAGGACATATCTTCACGGGTGGAAGATGTGCTTAACCTGCTTAATTTACAAAGCCTGGCGCAACGCTCTCCTTATCGCCTGAGTGGAGGAGAAAAGAAAAAGGTGGCGGTAGCCTCAGCATTAATTCTTAATCCAGAAGTATTGATTCTTGATGAACCTACTAATGGTCTGGATCCTAAAACCCAGCGCTGGTTAATTGAATTGCTGGTGGAACTAAATAAAAGGGGAAGAACTATTATAACCGCTACCCATAATCTGGAACTGGCCCATGCCATATCCAAACGTATCCTGGTATTGTCCGAAGATCATCAGTTGGTCTTTGACGGCCCCAGCCATGAGGCTTTGACCAATAAACCCCTGCTCATGTCAGTCAATCTGATTGATGAATACTGTCATGTTCATGGGGAAGAAGAACATAAGCATTATTATGTTCATGGTTAGAAGTAGACATGGAGTTCCGGTGTCACTTTTCCCCGTTTACACCTTATTTTCCCTCTTGATATAATTCCGTAAAAATATTACTTCAAGTAATAAAAACCATGAAAATAGGTAATATTGTCTAAAAAATGTTAAATTTAAATAAAAATTGAGAATTAGTATTTTAATGCAGGAGTTTTACTATTCTTTATAGAAGGGTAGTATACTGAGTGAATAAAAAAAATCAATACTCTATTCTCCGAGCCTGATTATCTGCAGGTGATGAATACTATGGTTTTCAGGCCATTGGGTACATTGGGAAACGAATGTGCCTTCCATTGTGAAAAGGAGATGCTGAGGTTAGCAACTGATAAATGTACCTATGAAAGGTATCATGTTTATATTGGTATGCTATAATGTCCAGCATTTCGTTGCCGGACTTTTTTTATGGAACAGTATAAGGAACTATTCTCCGAGCCTGATTATCTACAGGTGATGAACACTATGATTTTTAGGCCATTGGGTACATTGGGAAACGACTGTGCCTTCCATTGTGAAAAGGAGATGCTGAGTTCAGGCGGCTGATAAGGATATCTATGAAAGATATCATGTTTATATTGGTTTGCTAAGATGTCCAGCATTTCGTTGCTGGATTTTTTATGTAAAAAACCGGAATAATAATTTAAAGCTTAAGCCAGGAGGATGTTGGTTATGCATGAACTGGCATTAATGCAAGGTGTAATGGAGACAGTCAAAGAAAGTGCCGCTGCTAATAGTATCAGCAAGGTAAGCAAGGTTAGATTGGTAGTAGGCAAGTTGTCCATGGCCCTGCCGGACAGTATGCAGTTTGCTTTTGAGGTTATCAGTACGGACGAAGAGTTATTTCGGAGCGCAGTTTTGGAAATAGAGGAAAAGGAAGTTGTTTGTAGCTGTCAGCAGTGTCAGCAATTGTTTACCCAGCAGGAACAATATATATTTGTTTGTTCGGGCTGCGGTTCAAATCAGGTAGATATAATCCAGGGAAGGGAATTGTATCTGGATTATTACGAAGGAGAATAGTGCGATGGTGAAAGTCCGCCTGGAACATAATATACTGGGGGCTAACGAGTTGCTGGCCCGCAAAAACCGCAATATATTTTCCACACAGGATTTACTGGTTATTAATTTAATGAGTTCCCCGGGTTCCGGTAAAACAACTATCCTGGAAAAAACCATTGATAGTTTAAATGGCAAGCTTAAATTAGGCGTTATTGAGGGTGATTTGTATACGGATCAGGATGCTCAGCGTATCGAAAAAAAAGGGGTGCGGGTAGTTCAGATTAATACCGAGGGGGCCTGTCATTTGGATGCTGGTATGGTAGACAAAGCATTTCAGGAATTACCTGGTGATAATCTGGATTTGCTTTTCATTGAAAATGTTGGCAACCTGGTTTGTCCGGCTGAGTTTGACCTGGGTGAAGACTTAAAAGCAGTTGTTATAAGTACTACCGAGGGCAATGATAAAGTAACCAAGTATCCCCTGATTTTTAGGGAAGCAGGAGTTATTGTACTGAATAAAATTGACTTGTTGCCTTATACCGATTTTAGTTTGGAACGGTTCAGGGAAGATTTGGCCCAAATCAACCCTTTAGCTCCGGTATTTTTGGTTTCGGGGCGAACCGGTGAGGGCATAAGTGAATGGAATGAGTGGCTTTTGAGGGAGGTGAGCGCGAAGCGGGCTTAAATATAGATAGAGAAAGCTAAAATTAGCTAAGGTGACCAGCCTGCTGCTCAGTAAATTTGCCGGAGTTAATTTTCTTGACAATGGCATAGTGCAGTAAAGTCACTTGATTGTGGATTGGAATAGTTTCAAATGGTGAATTAGTAATTATTTATGTTGGGGGGAATGAGTTGGATGCCTAGTAAACTGAGTCGGCGTGACTTTGTGAAGCTATGTGCAGGATCGGCTGCTGCCATATCCCTGTCAGGGTATTTGGCCCCGTTTATGGCTGAGGCAGTAGCAGCCGGTGCACCACCGGTTATCTGGATTCAGGGAGCCAGCTGCACAGGATGTTCTATTTCACTGTTAAATACAGTCCATCCAGATATCAAGGATGTATTGCTGAAAACTATTAGTGTTCGTTATCATCCCAATCTTTCCGCAGCTTCTGGAGATCTGGGACTTAATGAGGGTATTTTTAAAACCGCCCGGGAAAACTCCAAAAATTTCTACCTGGTGGTTGAAGGAGCAGTTCCAACCGGTGCTGATGGCAAGTATTGCATGGTAGGAGAGCGTGATGGGCATCACATCACCTTCCTGGATTTGGTAAAGGAACTGGGAAGCCAGGCTGCGGCCATATTGAACTTTGGCACCTGCTCGGCTTACGGTGGTCTGCCTGCTACTCCGCCTAATCCTACCGGATGTAAGCCAGTTGGTGATGTTGTCAAGAATGTACCTATTGTTAATGTACCTGGTTGTCCGCCACATCCCGATTGGATGGTGGGAACCATCGCTCATATTTTGCTTTATAAGGATATACCGGAATTGGACAGCTTTGGTCGGCCAAAGATGTTCTTCAGTCAAATTATTCATGATAATTGTGAACGACGTCAATATTTTGATAATGCCATATTTGCCAAAAACTTTGGTGACCCTGGATGCCTGCTGGAATTAGGCTGCAAAGGTCCCTTCGCTTTTTGTGACTCCAGTACACGTTCCTGGAACAGTGGAGTTAACTGGTGTATACGGTCAGGCGCGCCCTGTCTGGCTTGTACTGAGCCGCAGTTCCCGGGATGGCCAATTTATGAGAGAATGCCCGAAGTACCGGTTGGTCCTGCCATGACTGCCACGGTTGATCAAATTGGCGGCGTATTGGGAGCAGCAGCCGTACTTGGTATTGGAGGACACCTGGCCGGGAATGTAATGACTGGTCGTATTGGTGGTAAAAACGAAGAGAAAGAAGGTGACATTTAATGGCTGAAAGAGTAATCATTGATCCCGTAACCAGAATAGAAGGGCATCTTAAAGTTGAAGTTGAGGTGGAAGCTGGTTCTGTAGTAAATGCGCAAGCCAGCGGGATGCTATTCAGAGGATTGGAACTAATTATGCGTGGCCGTGATCCTCGTGATGCTCAGCAGATCATGCAGCGCGTCTGCGGCGTTTGACCGGTCGGACATGCCAGCGCGGGATCGCTGGCTTTGGATGATGCTTTTGGAATTGAACCGCCTCCCAATGGCCGGATCATTCGGAATCTTATTTTAGGTTCCAACTTTTTGCAATCTCATATTTTACACTTCTTTCATCTGGCTGCACTAGACTATGTACTGGGCCCGGATGTACCACCATTTGTTCCCCGTTACCAGGGAGATTACCGTCTGCCTGAGGATGTCAATAAACAGGCAGTAGATAATTATCTGCAGGCTCTTAATATGCGGCGTAAAGCTCATGAAATGACTGCTCTCTGGGGCGGCAGAATGCCTCACCAGCAGGCGATTGTTCCCGGTGGAGTAACTGAAGTACCCAACAGTCAGAAAATATTTGAGTTTATAACTCGTTTGGATGAGTTAATTGATTTTATTGATAATATTTATGTTCCTACTGTGAAAGCGGTAGCTGGTGCCTACTCTGATTATTTTGATATAGGCCGGGGCAGTATGAACATGTTGGCTTATGGTGCTTTCCCGCAGGAGGAAGGTATGGACCATATCAAGAAGAATAAATTCTTCCCGGCGGGTATATATTTACGTGGTCAATACCAAGAGCTGGAACCTGACAAAATTACGGAGCAGGTAAAGTATTCCTGGTTCAAGGATGGCATTGCATTAACACCAGACCAGGCAACTGTTGAACCGGATGTAGACAAGAAGGATGCTTATTCCTTCCTGAAAGCACCGCGGTATAATGGTGAAGTTATGGAAGTAGGCCCCTTGGCCAGAGCCATAGTTTCCAAACAAAAAGATGTAGTTGCTCTCGGTGAAAAAGCATTCTCCGTAATGGGCCGTCATTTTGCCCGGGCGGTGGAAGCATCTACACTGGCAAATACCATGAAGGATTGGGCACTGAAGCTGGAAGCTGGTCAACCAGTTTCAACTCCGCATAAGATTCCATCCTCGGCTCAGGGCATGGGTCTTACCGAAGCGGCCCGTGGTGCTCTCGGACATTGGAATCGAATTGAACATGGCAGAACCGCAGTCTACAATGCTATTGTTCCCAGTACCTGGAATATGTCACCGCGTGATGATCGGGGACAACTGGGAACCATGGAACAAGCACTGATCGGGACACCGGTAAAAGATATCAGTAATCCCATTGAGGTAGTTCGGGTTATAAGGTCATTTGACCCCTGTCTGGCGTGTGCGATCCATATTATGACTCCTGATAAAAAGGTGATCAGCCAGTTCAAGATTAATTAGGGGGTGAGAAAGTGATTAAAGAGATGGAAGTTAGACATTCTATCTGGATCAGGATATTTCACTGGACCAATATGATTGCTATCACCCTCCTGATATTGACCGGGTATTATATTCACAGCCCACATGGATTCAAGCTGTTCAGCAATATGGATACGCCGCGCATGCTTCATTTTGCTATGGCTTATGTTCTATGTGTAGGTGTAGTAGGGCGCGTGTATTATGCTATAGTAGCCAAGGATGCCAAAAATATAGTATTCAGTATAAAAGAGGATACTCCCAAGTTTCCAAGTATGATTAAATACTATATGTTTATGGCCGATACCCATCCCTATTATGGTAAATATAATCCAGGCCAGAAAATGATGTATACCGGATGGCTGTTTTTAGCACTGATTCAGATTATTACCGGCTTCGTCCTGTATAAGCCTCAAATGTTTGCAGCTCTGGGCGGCTTTCTTGGGGGAATGATAGCGGTCAGAGTTATTCATTATGTAGTAACCTGGTTGTTTGTGTTGTCAGTTTTGGCTCATGTATACCTGGATATCTCAGAAGGTATACCGGTTCTCAAGTCAATGTTTACCGGAAAGTTACCGGCTGACTTTGATCATGGTGTTCATGAGGACCATGAGCTGCAGACAGGTGAAAGTATCAGTACCTGATCTTAAACAAGGAGGATAAAGCTTGTTCAAGGTAATGGTAGTTGGAATCGGGAATTATATATTGCAGGATGAAGGGGTTGGAGTCCATGCAATTAATCGTCTGATGGAAATGGATTTTCCTGAAGGGGTGGAAATTGTCGATGGAGGTACCCATAGTTATGACTTGGTGGATTTCTTTTGTCAGGCTGATAACCTGATCATAATTGATGCCATTCAGGCCGGGGAAGAGCCGGGTACCATGTATCGGGCTCCCCTGGAAGAAATGGGATTAAAATCTGAAGAAAACTGCACCTCCCTGCATCAACTGCATTTTATTGAAGCGATTAAGATGGTTAATTTAATGGGGTATTATCCCCGGGTAATTGTTTTTGGAGTAGAGCCGCAGGTAATTGATTGGGGATTGGAACTGACTCCAAGTATAGCTGAAAAATTACCCCGCCTGACCGAACTGGTGGCTCAGGAAATCTATAGTCTTTTAGAAGCATAAATAACCCAGGCAGGTGGGGACTCCTTAACTGACGTTTTACAGCCCTTTTCGATGCCCGTCAGGAGGTGTCCCCATTTTGTCTGCAATCTAAAAAAAATTGGAGCAGGGATGTAATGCCAGAAAAACCAGGCAGTTATGAGATAAAGATTGAAGGCATTGTACAGGGGGTAGGGTTTCGACCTTATATCTACCGTTTGGCCATGCAATATAACTTAAAAGGTTGGGTGCTTAATTCGTCATCCGGGGTCTTTATAGCTGCTGAAGGGGAAAAGGAGCCATTGCAGGCTTTTTTACAGCAATTACGGCAGTACCCTCCATCGCTGGCAGTTATTAAAAGCTTAACCGTACAGGAGGTTGAGGAGAGAGGTTATACAGAATTTATTATAAAAACCAGTGATGACCGGCAGGGAAAAACGGCATTACTATCACCTGATATTGCCATATGTGATGACTGTAAAACTGAAGTAAGGGATAGTTTGGACCGTCGTTTTGAGTATCCTTTTACGAATTGCACTAATTGCGGACCCCGTTATACGATTATAAAGGATGTACCCTATGACCGGGCTATGACTACTATGGACGGGTTTCCCATGTGCCCACGATGTAAGGCAGAATATGAAAACCCATTGCATAGACGCTTTCATGCCCAGCCAAATTGTTGCCCGGTTTGCGGGCCTCATACCTGGGTGGTGGATCGAAATGGTGAGATGGTCAGGCAGGATGTACGCCAATTACTGAAGGCCGGCTCTATTGTTGCCATTAAGGGATTGGGTGGCTTTCATCTAGCCGCAGATGCTGCTAATCGTCAGGCCGTTACCTCTTTGCGTCAACGGAAGAAACGTGACCGTAAACCTTTTGCGCTTATGGTCAGAGATATGGAAACAGCTCATCGTTACTGCGTAATTAGCCAGGAAGAAGAGAAATGGTTAAATACCCGCTCGGCTCCGATTGTAGTATTGGAGGAACAAAAAGATACGGCTCTTCCCGGGGAGGTAATTCATCCGGGGCTTGATACTCTGGGAGTTATGCTGCCCTATACTCCATTACATTATCTGCTGTTTGACGATGAACTGGAAATATTAATAATGACCAGCGCCAATATCAGTGATGAACCATTAATAACTGATAATGATGAAGCTTTACAAAAGTTGGCTGAAATTGCTGATTATTTCTTACTGCATAATCGTGATATATATAATCCCTGTGATGATTCAGTTATACGTATAACGGCTTTGCAGACTCCGCAGATATTCAGACGTGCACGGGGAATGGTCCCTGGTGGGATAGTCATTCCGGCGGATTCACCAACGGTGCTGGCAACAGGCGGGGAGATGAAAAATACTTTTTGCATAACTAGAAATGGGGAGGCATTTCTCAGCCAGCATTGGGGTGATTTAAATCATTTTAATAATTATGTAAATTTTCAAAAGGGAATAAAGTATTTCAAGAAAATGTTAAATGTTGAACCACAAACCATAGTGCATGACTTGCACCCGAATTATCAGACCAGCCACTGGGCCCGACAGCAAAAGGATGTTAAGAGATTGGAAGTACAACATCATCACGCTCATATGGCCTCAGTTATGGCAGAAAATGGTTTACAGGGGGAAGTTTTAGGGTTAATCTGCGATGGAACCGGATGGGGAACCGATGCTGCCATTTGGGGCGGCGAAATTATGCGTGGTGATTATAATGGATTTACCCGGCTGGCCCATTTGAAATATATGCCGCTGCCAGGCGGAGATATTACGGCTGGAAAACCTTATCGTATGGCGATGGTGTATTTATACCAGGCACTGGGAGAGGCCGGACTGGATAAGACCAAATCGCTATTACCGGATTTAACCGAACAGGAAAAGAATTTAATTGTCAACCGGATAAATAATGCTCGTGAACCGCTAACTTCTTCATGCGGCAGGTTATTTGATGCGGTAGGTGCAATTTTAGGGATTTGTACTATAAATAAATATGAAGGTCAGGCTCCGGCGGAACTGGAAGCCCGGGCTGATAAATATGAGAAAAACCATTATGAATATCATTTGGAAGCAGATGATGGGGTTTGGTTGATGGATGTACTGCCCATGTGGCGTGAATTATTGAATGATTTACAAAAAGGCGGCAGGGTGGGCTGTATAGCACAGAAGTTCCATCTGACCCTGGCAGAAATGTTTTTGGAAACCCTATTGAAACTGAGAGATACAACTGGTTTAAATAGAGTAGTATTGAGTGGGGGAGTATTTCATAACCAGATATTATTTATAAAAATGTATGAATTATTAACCCGGCAGGGTTTTGTAGTTTATTATAACCAAATTGTGCCTCCGGGAGACGGGGGAATATCGCTGGGACAGGCAATTATAGCTAGTGAGGTGAAGGGATAATGTGTTTGGGAGTGCCCGCCAAAGTTATTGAATTAATGGCGAATGAAGTTGCCCGTGTAGATGTAAATGGCAATCAGACTGAAATCAGTGTTCGTCTGACCCCGGAAGTGAAGATTAACGAATATGTATTGGTACATGCTGGTTTTGCCATGGAAATTATAGATGAAAGCATTGCCCTGGAAACCATGAAGTATCTGGAGGAGTTATTGCAATATGAGTGAAATATCAGATTACCAGCAGCAATTGTTACATGCTATTCAAACAGAAAAGGCATCTGTTACGCTGATGGAGGTTTGTGGTACGCATACCATGGCTATAGCCAAAAGCGGAATTAGAGAACTGCTGCCTCCCAATATAAAACTGTTATCCGGTCCGGGATGTCCGGTATGCGTTACCTCTCAGGGAGATATTGATGCGGTTATAGAACTGGTAAGGCAAAAGGATATTATACTGGTTACTTTCGGAGATATGATGAGAGTACCCGGTACTTACAGTAGTTTACAGGAAGAACGCAGTCAGGGGGCCGATATCCGCATAGCCTATTCGCCCCTGGATGCATTGAGAGTTGCCCGTGAAAATGCTGATAAAGAAATAGTATTTCTGGGCATAGGCTTTGAAACTACTGCTCCGGCTATTGCTGTTACCCTGGAACAGGCCAGGTCAGAAGGATTGGGTAATTTTTCAGTATTTTCACTGCACAAGGTGGTTCCACCGGCTTTGGAATTAATATTTTCCGATCCGGATATTAATGTGGACGGCTTGATTTGTCCCGGACATGTTTCAGTGGTAATCGGGGTGGAACCTTATGAGATTTTAGCGCAAAAGCATAGAAAACCCTGTGTAATTACCGGATTTGAAACCCTGGATATTCTTGAAGGTATTTATATGCTGCTTAAACAGATAAAGCAGGGAGATGCACAAGCAGAGATACAATACCGACGGGTAGTTAAGCGGGAAGGCAATCTGGTTGCCCGGCAGAGTATTGAAAAGGTATTTAAACCGGTGGCGGCCAGGTGGCGAGGCCTGGGAGTTATTCCTGACAGTGGTCTGGCTTTGCGTGAGGAATTTGAACACATGGATGCCCGGCTTAAATTTAACATACCGGAGATGGAGGAAATACCCATAAAAGGTTGTGCCTGTGGTGAAGTGTTAACTGGTAAAATAAGTCCGCCGGAATGTCTTTTATTTGGACGGGCCTGCACGCCTTTAAAACCAGTGGGGCCCTGTATGGTTTCACATGAAGGCTCCTGTGCAGCCTATTACCGATATACCCCGGCGAAAGGAAGAGGTTAAAATGAAACAGGAACGAATATTAATGGCACATGGCAGCGGCGGTTTAATGAGTCAGCAATTAATAGATGAAATATTTAAAGCTGCCTGGAATAATGAATTAATGGAAATGCTGGACAGTGCCATATTAAATTTGCCGGCTGGCAGGCTGGCCATGTCTACTGATTCATTTGTTATCACCCCGTTATTTTTCCCGGGTGGGGATATCGGCAAGCTATCCATCTGCGGAACAGTAAATGATCTGGTGGCCTGTGGTGCCAAACCGCTATATATGTCTACCGCTTTCATTATTGAGGAAGGGTTTCCATTATCAGACCTGCGCAAAATAGCAGAATCTATGGCAGTAACTGCTCAGGAGGTCGGAGTAAAATTGGTAACTGGAGATACCAAAGTAGTGGAAAAAGGCAGTGCAGATGGAATATTTATAAATACCACTGGCATAGGTATTATTCCTGAAGGTATAAATTATCGACCACAAAGAGTGAAACCCGGAGATAAAATAATCGTTACCGGTTATATGGGTGATCATGGATTAGCCATAATGGCACAGCGGGAAGGATTAAGTTTCAATACTCCGGCTTTAAGTGATTGTGCCCCTCTCTATCAGTTAGGGCAAATGACCAGCCAATACGGTCAGGCGATTAAATGTATGCGTGACCCAACCCGGGGCGGCCTGGCAACGGTTTTGAATGAAATTGCGAGGCAGGCTGGAGTGGGTATCCGGGTGAAGGAATCCAGTATTCCCGTTTTGGAAGTAATCCGTGGAGCCTGTGATATGCTGGGCATGGACCCGCTCTATATGGCCAATGAAGGTAAAATGGTCATTTTCACAGATGCAGAAAAGGCGGATGAGATCCTGGCCGAACTGGGTAAACTTTCTCAAACCCAAAATGCTGCCATTATAGGCGAAGTTTATTCTGATCCGGCCGGCATGGTACTGATCGAAACCGAGTTAGGGGCAGAACGTATCCTGGGAATGCTGGAAGGGGAACATGTTCCTCGCATCTGCTAAGACTTCTCCTTATAATTTAACTGTATAATGCACTGGCTTGGGTGAGTAAATATTTATTCACTCAAACTGGTTTTTACAGCCAATTATAATATTATCAATATAACGGCTTTACAACTTAGTACAGAAGGAGGTGCAGGCTATGCTTACCTATTTTTATCGTATGGCAAAATATCTCGAAAGTATTGTAAAACTTCAGGAAGAACAGAACCGTAAGAATGATGAAATATTAGCCCGATTAGTCAGTATTGAGAATTTGCTTAAAGAACATATTGATCGTTAATTAAAACGAATATACACCCTATAAATTTTTTATATCATCCTTATTAAATTTTTAGTATATATCTGCTCAGGTGGTACAAGTTATTAGAAAATAACTTGTAAAGGGTGATAAATATTAACAGCTATACAGATTTCTCAGATAGTCCCAATTCTTATTGGATATCCTCAACTGAAGAAACCTTTTTTCCACGATTAAAAGAAGATGTAGCAGTGGATGTAGCCATTATAGGTGGTGGGATAACTGGTATCAGCACAGCCTTTATGTTAAAACAAAAGGGTCTGAGGGTGGCCGTCATAGAGGCTGATCAGATTTTGCAAGGTACTACCGGACATACTACCGCCAAAATTACTTCCCAACATTCGCTTATATATGCCCGCCTAAAAAACAGCATGGGTGAAGAACTGGCCCGTCAATATGCGCAGGCAAATGAAAGTGCCATCCATTATATTGCCAGTACGGTTAAAGAACATAATATTGACTGTGATTTCGTTTGGAAACCAGCCTATGTTTATACCCAAAGTGATAAATATATCCAAGATATTGAAGATGAGGTGAGGGCTGCTTCTGAATTAGGCATAAAAGCCAGATGCGAAGAAGATCTTCCGTTACCGTTTGCAATAAAAAAAGCGGTATGTTTTGAAAATCAGGCTCAGTTTCATCCGCTTAAGTATCTTAATATGCTGGCAGGGAAGATTCCAGGCCAGGGAAGTCATATTTTTGAAGGGACGACGGTCATTGATATTGAGAAAAATCCTCTTGCAGCTGTAACTCGTCAGGGTCATAGAATTACAGCAGACAAAATTGTAATTGCCAGTCATTATCCTTTCTTTGATGGTGGTGGCCTGTATTTCAGCCGAATTTATACTGAAAAATCTTATGTGCTGGGTATGAAAATAAAGGAAAAATTCCCGGAAGGAATGTTTATTAGTGCGGAAGAGCCAACCCGTTCACTAAGGTCTCAAAATACCGGCAAAGGCGAATTAATTCTGGTAGGTGGTGAAAATCACAAGACTGGTGATGGTGAAAATTTAAATCAGCTCTACCAAAACCTGCTTGATTTTGCTCACCAGACCTTTGAGGTAATTGATATACCTTACCGCTGGTCTACACAGGATTGTATGACTATTGACGGTGTACCTTATACAGGTAATATAACTCCGCGAAATCCTGATATTTATGTGGCTACCGGTTATGGTAAATGGGGAATGACTAATAGCACTGCCTCAGCCATGATTATCAGTGACTTAATAACCAAAGGGGATAATCCCTGGGCTCCAGTATATAATCCCTCCCGCTTTAAACTTGGTTCAGTTAAAAACTTTATGGTGCAAAACCTGGATGTAGCCAAAGAATATGTTACTGGTAAATTAGAAAGGCCAGATGATATTGATATTGCCCCTGGTGAGGCGGGAACAGTTTATATGCAAGGTCAGAAGATGGGAGCCTATCGTGATAAAGAAGGAGAACTGCATTTAATAGATATTACCTGTACCCATCTGGGCTGTGAATTAAAATGGAATGAGGCTGAAATATCCTGGGATTGTCCCTGCCATGGTTCCCGTTTCAGTCCGGATGGAGATATTATCGAAGGACCAGCCTTTAATCCCCTGTGCCGGGAGGGTGAATGCAGCAATCAGGTTGAGAGCAGGATATTTAGTTAATTTATTAGGTAGTGAACTGCTTTTTTTCTTATTAGGATAAATGCATAATTCTTTGGCTAATTATTTTGCCTTGCACTGAAGGTTAACCATTCACTATATAATTATAATGGTCAGAATTTTTAAAAAAATAGCAAATGTTTGTTATTAATAATATGAGATAAATTTATTGACTGCGATATAAATAGTGTTAGAATAAATATACCGTTTAGGAAATTCTAGAATCGAAAGGAGTTCTCATGACAGACATTTTACAGTGGCAATATAGTCAAAAATTAATCAGTGCTAAAGAAGCAGTTAAAAAGGTAAAGTCTGGCGATCATATTTTTTACGGTGAATTTGCTTTATTCCCTGAAACACTGGATGAGGAATTAGCCAAACGTATTAATGAACTTGACGATTTGGTTCTTACCGGTGTCAGCTATACTAAACCTCCTAAAGTCGTATTGGCTGATCCTGAACGTAAACATATTACCATGCGCGATTATCATTTTGGAAAAGTTGCCCGATATTTACATGATGATAA
>Ga0209312_1000175_pt1 | contig 69354 bp, 65 predicted proteins | sample BioC13SIPDNA_4_FD_185744 | JGI IMG/M metagenome (GOLD analysis project Ga0209312, IMG submission 185744) | Anaerobic biogas reactor microbial communites from Washington, USA - Biogas_R1_B C13 SIP DNA (SPAdes) (version 2) | ecosystem: Engineered > Bioreactor > Anaerobic > Unclassified | place... | reverse complement strand
GTCCGTAAAATCGCCGCGCACGTCGCCGATTGGATGCGCATCCGCGCGCAAACCGACGATCCGCTGGGCCACATTCTGGTGCAGCTTGTCGCGGGGTGGGATGCCGGCTTTGACGTCGCCTGCCTCGGCGCTCCTCACTTGCTCGCGGCCCATGTGCCGGGGGACAATCCGATCGCCCCGGTGGATGCCATCATCGCGCTGACCCACGTCGACATCCTCGCGCCGGCCTATGGCCTCGGCACCTGCTGGGCGGGCTTCGTTTCCGCGGCCGCAACGTTGCACGAACCGCTGCAAAAAGAACTGGCCCTGCCCGCCGGCCGCCGCTTCGCCTATGCGCTGCTGCTGGGCCGTCCGCAGTTCAAACCCCGCGGCATCCCGCGGCGGAATCCCCTCGCGGTGACCTGGGTATAGCGGCCCCTTCCGGCCAGCGCCACCGCAACGAGGTGCCAGCTTGGCAAATACAAGTCAGGCCTATGCCTCCGGCGTAACCCGCAAAACCCGTTGATCCAATCCGGTCCAGTCCGCATTGTTCGGTTCCAGCCGGGCGCATCTGCGATTCGGTACAGGTTCGGTGCAGGTTCCTTCGGCGGCCGACAAAATCACGTGGCCGCCAGGAAGGGACGGCGCGCCGCGCCGTCCCTACCCAAACGCAACCCAGGCCATGCACCTAATCGCAGATGCGCCCGTTCCGGCCCTGGTCTTGTTTTATCCATTGGTCCGCGAGTATGCTGTGGCCATGAACCGCCTTTTTGGATTCCTGCCGGCTCTCGTTTTCCTCGCAACCTCCGCCCTGGCCCAATCCGCCGATCCCGGCCTGGGCGCGATCCCGCATGCCAGCGGCACCGCTTTCCGCGTCTGGGCGCCCTTCGCCGAGACCGCCCATGTCGCCGGCGAATTCAGCTCGTGGATCGGCATCCCCATGGCCCGCGATCCGGACGGCGGTACCTGGTCCGTTGACATCCCCGGGGCGCGGCCCGGCCAGCGGTACAAGTACATTTTCAATGGCCATATCTGGAAGCGCGACCCGCGCGCGCGCCAGGTCAACCATTCCAGCGGCGACTCTGTGATCTACGATCCGGCCGCGTTCGACTGGGGCGACGACAAGCCGCCCGCCATCCCCCGCTCTGATCTTGTGATCTACCAGCTCCACGTCGGCACCTTTTCCGGCGGGAATCCGCCGGCCACCTTCGACGAGGCCATTCCCCTGCTGGACTACCTGCGCGTCCTGGGCATCACCGCCATCCAGCTCATGCCCGTCAACGAATTCCCCGGCGGCCACAGCTGGGGCTACAACCCCGCGGAGGAATTTGCCGTCGAAACCGACTACGGCGGGCCCGACGCCTTCAAGCGCTTCGTGCGCGCGGCTCACGAGCACGGGCTCGCTGTCTTCGTGGATGTCATCCACAACCACTACGGCCCGACCGATCTCGACCTGTGGCAGTTCGACGGCTGGAGCGAAAACGGGCTCGGGGGCATTTATTTCTACAACGACGAACGGGCCCACACCCCGTGGGGCTCCACCCGCCCCGACTACGGCCGCCCCGAAGTGCGCGCATTCATCCGCGACCAGATCTTCATGTACGCCGAGGAGTATCATGTCGATGGCTTCCGCTGGGACTCGGTGTACCACATCATCAACACCGAGATGGACAACAACACCCAAGGCGTCCAGATGCTGCAGGCGATCAATCGGGAGTTGGCCGAAATCCATCCCGCCCTCCTGCGCATCGCCGAAGACCACGCTTTCGACCACGACATGGCCTTCGACGGCCAATGGGACATCGGCCACCGCTGGGCGCTCTTCCACCAGATCGCCAACGCCTGGGACCATGAACGCGACATGCGCACCGCGGCCGGAACCCTGATCGACTGGCCCGGCTTCCACCGCGTCATCTTCACCGAGGCGCACGACTACATCGCCCGCATGAACGACAACCGGAGCCGGGTGCCGGCCGCGATCCATCCCGAGAATCCCGAAAGCATCTGGGCGCGCAAACGCGCGCTCCTCGGCGCCGCCATGGTTTTGACCACCCCCGGCCTGCCCATGATCTTCCAAGGCCAGGAAATGCATGAAACCCAGGCCTTTCACGACGACACCCCCCTGCGCTGGGACCGCACCAACACCCATGCCGGCATTGTCCGCGCCTACCGCGACCTGATCGGCTTGCGCCGCAATCTCGACGGCACCACCCCGGGCCTCCAGGGCGCCGGCATCGGCGTACACCACCTCGACAACAGCAACAAAGTCATGGCCTTCGTCCGCTGGGATCAGGGCGGATGCACTGATGATGTTGTCGTTATCGCCAACTTCTCCTGCCACGACTATGACCAGAATGATTATGTGATCCGCTTTCCCTCCGCCGGCACCTGGCACCGCCGCTTCAACGGCGATTCCACCGCTTACGCCGCCGATTTCCGTGATGTCGGCGCCGACCGCATCGACGCCGCCGGCGAGCCGCCCATGGCCACCGTCGCCATGGGCAAATACTCGCTCCAGATCTTCTCCAAGACCCCCCCGCCCGGCACGCCGGACCGATGAGCGAAGGCTACTCTTCGAGCCGGATTTGAAAGACGCCCAGTCGGCGATCCGGATCGATTTCCTGGGTCACCACGTTGAGCGGCGGAGTCGCACGGATGCCCGCGCGCAGCCGCTCCGGCTCCGCCAGCAGATTGGTGAATCCATACAGCGCATACGATTGGTCCGACGAACTGAACCATGTCAGCACAACGGCGCGGTTCGTGGCGACCTCTGTCCAGACCGGCGCCTGATGAAGCAGATAGTGCGGCGCATAGTCGAGCGTGCACAGCCCGCAGGCCTCGTTGAACGTGAAGCGATACACGCCGTCGAGCGGCTCGGCGGGCTTGAAGTTGGGGGATCCGCCCTGGAAGTTCCCGAGAGCCTGCAACGGCAGCGCAAACGTGGCGGAACCGGTGGCTCCCCAGGCCGTGGCCCAATCGTTGTTGGCCACGAACTTGAATTCGGCCCCGGCCTGGTTGGTGAAGGCCAAATCCAGTATCCACAGATGGTTGCCCACCGGCTCCATGGGATTCAGTGCCGTGTTCCAGCCGGAGAAATTGCCGACCACGGTGATCCGTTCGTTGGTCGCAATCCCGGCGTCCGCTGCGAAGGGATCGCTGTTCTCCAGATATTCCGCCGCATTCGCCCAGCCATCGCCATCCGGATCATCCGCCGCGCCATAGAATGCGCTGTTGGTGTAGCGCGCCGTTTCCCAATCGTCTGGAATGCCATCCCAATCCGAATCGCACGCCTGGGCAACGATGGCATATTTCCGGGTCCAATCGTTGAAGGTGAGGGTGACGTAACCGGAATTGGTCGTGACCATCTCGATGTTGGCGCCATCCACGTCGGCCATGTCCCGGAAAGATACGACGTTGGTTGCCTGCTGGTTGTCGCCCCAGTTCACGTCCCAGGTGCCGTTCGCCGCGAACTTCAAGGTCGTTGTCCGCGCGCTCCGCCACAAGGTGTATTGCCAGACGTGATCCCCCACCAGCGTCATGGGGCTCTGGGTCGTAGACCAGTTGTTGAAACTGCCCGCCAGGGAAACCGAGGTGTATCCGGAGAAGGGATCGCGCGTCAGCGGATCGGTGCCGCCGAAATATTCCGCCAGGTTCGGATAGGCATCCCCGTCCGGATTGCCATACGGCGTCAGGGCCGTGGAATCGCCCGAATGGAGCTGCTCCCATTCGTCCATCATCGTGTCGCCGTCCGCGTCGTGAAACCCGGCCCATTCCACGGCGAACTCGCCCGTGCTGGCATCCAACACGACGCGATAGCGCCCATTGAACGGTCCCTGGAGCAGAACCTGCTCGTCAGAAGCCAGCGACAGCCCCAGATTTTCCACGATGCCGGTGCCGTCCGGCACGAGCGGTTCGGCGTCATACGTGCCCCAAAAGGCATAGGCATTGCTCGTCCACGTGAGGAAATGCAGTGGCGTCCGGTTCGTCGCGATCAGCAGCACGTCGCCGACCCACCGGTCATGACGGTGCCACGCGTTGGTCCAGAGCAGCCCGCCGAGCGAAACCCCTGCGCCCCCCACGACCGCTTCGGCGTAGACCGTCGCCGGCGTCGGCGCGTTCCATTCGTTCGGCGATGTTCCCGCGCGCCATTCCTCGCAGTTGGCGAAGAGATCGCCATCCGGGTCCAGAGCGGCATCGGTTGGATCGGCGGGATTCAGGCCATGGGCCTGTTCCCAGGCATCGGGCAGGCCATCCCGGTCGGTGTCGGCCTCCGGCGCATTCGAGGAAACGGTCAACCCGTCCAGAATCGCAGGCGCCTCCCCGTCATGCAGGAAACAGACGCCCGCAAAGACCGAAGTGGGATTGACGAAACCCAGACCGGCGGCAATCTCCGTGTCGTTCAACCGCAGCGACCACTGCCGGCCCGCGCCATCGGCACACACGGAAATACGCGCCCAGGCGTCCGTCGGCAACGGGACATGCGCCAGCTCGGTCCAAGCACCGGCGCTGCCGTCGTATACGCGCAGCCGGCCATTGCTGCGCACGTAAAACGCGGCAACGGCCCGCGGCGGCAAGGCATTCGTGAAATCGGTTGCCGATCGAGCCGGACGAAGATAGAAATCGATCCAGACCGTCTCGTTGGTGCTTTCGTCGCAATTGAAGAAGACGAGGCTTTCGCGGCCCGTCACAGCCAAGGCGCACAAACCGTTGTGAACCGTCTGGGTCTGGACCCATGCCCCGCCCCATGGCACCGCCCAGCCCTGCCGGCCATCCACGCTCCGGTTCATCGGCAAGCGCTCGAAATCGGCCACGACGGGCATCGCCGGAATCTGCGCGACGGTCCGGGCGCGCCATTCTTCCTCCTCCTCGCAATCTTCATAGGTATTGGACAACGCGTCGTTGCCCAGATCGCCCGGCATCCGGTCCATCGCGGCTTGCAGCCGCGTCCAGGCGCCGCGCAAGTCGCCCATCTGCGCCGCCAGCTCGTGCTGGACGTACGGAGCGCGCCAGTGATTCGTCTTCAATTGGAACGCCGCTTCGGCCAGTTCCTCCGCCCGGGGCCATTCCGACCGCGCGCAGGCCGGATCGTTCAGAATCTGGTGCGCACATTCCGCCAGCGCCCGCGCGTTGGTCGAACACACCGCGACCGCGGCTTCGAAATAGGCCCGGGCGAAAGAGCGCGGAAACCAGGCGTCGGTTCCCAGGCCCCGCTGCATCAGCATCCACGATGCCGCCCAGATCTCGTGCGAGGCCGGCGTCCACTCTGCCTGGGCGCGCAACTCCCCGTTCGTATACACCCGGAACAGCCATTGTTCGGCCGCGCGCACGGAACTGGACATGGGATAGCGCAGCATCGCCGCCGCCGCGTTGCTGGCCACGAGCCCGTAGTCCGCCGCGTCCCACGCCGTCTGCGCGGCGGCCACCAGCCCGGACGCCGCCGCCTCGAAACCGGCCGGCACGTAAGTGTGACCGACTTCCGCGAAATCCTCCTCCAGCCATGCCAGCGCCGCGCTGATGGATTGGGTCGGCCCGATCTCGTGCCCGCCGTCGAACACGATATCGTGCACCCGCACCGCGGACCGGGCATAGTAGTTCGTGTCCTTGGCCGGCGGCAGATCGGACGAGCCGTTCACGCGCGCGATGGCCAACCTATCGGGAAACACCGTGTAGTCGTCGTAGTCGCCGATCCAGCAGCCCATCAACAGCACGCCCGTCGCCTCGTCCCAGTACTCGCGGGCAATGGTTTGGACGCGCCATGAGCCGCCCGAAAGCCCGGCCAGATAGAACCGCTCCCGGGCGTACACGATCCGCCGCCGCACGTCGTCCAGGATCTCGCGGATTTTGATGTCTTGGTTGGGGATCGACTCGTTGCGCAGTTCGTTGGCGCAGGCCAGGACCCAGCCGGCCGCCTCGCAACTCGGCTGCAGCTTGCTCATGCCGTAGCCGCTGTTCGCACCCGGATCGAAATACACCATCAGCGGTGGCGGAGCGTCCGGATCGTAGCTCGTCGGCAGGTAGAGGAGGTAGCTGGCGCCCGAGGTCCCCGCGGCGTAAACCGTGTTGGTCGTGCCGGGCACGTAATCGGCCCGCGCGACGCCGGCGCCACCCAACGCCAGTGCCAGCGCCCATCCCTGCCATGCCCGTTTCATGCCACCTGCTCGTGTTTCCCATCATAGGCATTCCCTCCTGTTCAACAAGGGAAAAACCCCTCCGCACGCCATTGCACCCCATGCTTCCCTTCGTCGCTGCTCCCTTCGCAACCCCGCCAGCGGATCTTTCGGCGCGATTTGACGCCTGACGCCGGCACCCGGATGGGCTAGACTCCAGAACAACCACCGGAGGTTGCGCCAATGAACGCCACAAATCCACCCCGCCTCTATTCCGACCTGGCCTGGCTGTGGCCGTTGTGGGGCGATCCGGCCGGCGAATACGCGAGCTTCGCCCGCCACGTCGCCGCACGCATCCGCCAGCGCGCGCGACGGACCGTCGAAACTTTCCTCGACGTCGCCTGCGGCGGCGGCAAAAACCTCTTCACCTTCAAGCGCTCCTTCCGCTGCGTCGGCCTCGACCTCAGCCCCGCCATGCTGGAGTTGGCCCGCAACCTCAACCCCGAATGCGAATTCGTCCAGGGCGACATGCGGTCCTTCGACCTCGGCCGCACCTTCGACGCCATCCTGATCGACGACGGCGTCTCCCACCTGACGACCCGCGCCGAGCTCGCCGCCGCGTTCCAAACGGCCTTCCGCCACCTGGCTCCCGGCGGCGTGCTGGTCGTCGCCGCCGATGCCGTCGCGGAAACCTTCCAGCAGAACCGCACCGAAGCCGCTCCCGCCTTCCCCGGTTCCTGCCCGCCGGAACTGGACGTGACCTTCATCCAAAACCAGTACGATCCCGATCCGGCCGACGAACGCTGCGAGACCGCGCTGATCTATCTGATCCGCGAGCGCGGCCGCCTGCGCATCGAAACCGACCGCTTCAACCTCGGCCTCTTCCCCCGTTCTTTCTGGCACCAAGCCCTCGCCGAGGCCGGTTTCGATGTCGTCGAGGAAACCTACCGCCAGGACGACATCGACTACCCTCTCTTCGTCTGCCTCAAGCCCGTACCCCGGCCAGCGGAGGGCTGAACCCTTTTGAGGGCTTTGTTGTCGCCGGTCCCGGCGGGGCCGGCTACAGGAAAACAAAATCTGCGCGAGCGCCCGCCCCGCCCCGCAATCGCGCTTGTTCCGCTTCGGGGCGGAGTCTATGATGGCCCCGTTTTCCGGAGGAATGCCATGAACGTCATCCAGACCGATCAAGCCCCCGCCGCCATCGGGCCCTATTCGCAGGCGGTCGCACATAACGGTTTCCTCTTCGTCTCCGGCCAGCTCGGGCTTGATCCCGTCTCCGGCGAGATGGCCGGCGGCATCGAAGCCCAAACCCGCCAGGCGCTGAACAACCTCCTGGCTGTTCTCCGAGCCGCAGGCCGCACACCCCATGACGTCGTCAAGGCCACGCTCTATGTGGCCGACATGGCCGATTTCGCCCTCGTGAACAAATTCTACGCCGAAGTTTTTGCCCCGCCCTATCCCGCCCGGGAAGTCGTCCAGGCCGCCGGCCTCCCCAAAAACGGCCTCGTCGAAATCTCCGCCATTGTGGCCGCCCCATGAACTCATTGCCGCCCGTCAGCGTTGATATCATCATAAAGCCATGACGATCATTGAACCCCATATCCACATGCTGTCGCGGACCACCGACGACTACACCGCGATGTACAACGCCGGCATCCGGTGTGTCGTTGAACCGTCCTTCTGGCAGGGCGTCAACCGCCGTCACCCCGGCACCTTCTTCGACTACTTCCAGCTCTCCCTGGAATTCGAGCACACCCGCGCCCGGCGCTACGGCGTGGATCACTGGTCATGCATCTCCGTCAATCCCAAGGAAGCCGACGATCTGCCCCTGGCCATGGAAACCCTCGCCGGAATGGCTCCCTATCTGGACCATCCCCGCTGCGTCGCCGTTGGCGAAATCGGCTTCAACCGCATCACTCCCAACGAAGAAATAGTTTTCCAGCACCAGCTCGAAATGGCCAAGGCCCGTGCCCTCCCCGTCCTGATCCACACGCCCCACGACACCGCGCAAACCCGCAAAGTGGACGGCGTGAGCCGCATTCTCGACATCCTGCGCGAGTTTGCCTATGACCCGTCCATGATCGTCGTGGACCACAACACCGAGGAGACGATGCCCCTCACGCGCAAGACCGACTACTGGGCCGGGCTGACCGTCTATCCCTATTCCAAGCTCAACCCCCGCCGCGTCGTGGACATCCTCCGGCGCTGGGGCCTGGAGCGCGTCACCGTCAATTCCTCCGCCGACTGGGGCGTCTCCGACCCCTGCTCCCTGGCCAAGACCGCGACCTTCATGGGCGAACAGGGCTTCACTCCCGCCCAGATTCAATCGCTCCTGTTTGACAACCCGCAGACGTTCTACGCGCAAACCCCGAAATTCAAGCCGCAGCTGGATCTGCCCTATATTGACCCCGCCACCTACCAGCGCTGAAAGCCCCCCCCGCCGGGACGGCATTCTTTCCGTCATCCGGCAGAAGGCCATCGAAACCTACTATCTGGTGGATGATTTTCTCCCCCGGCGTCCCAACCGGCAGGCCTGGCTCCGCCTCGTGCGCCTACCGAATCTGTTGACCGTTCCCGGCGATATTCTCGCGGGTTTTCTGCTCGCACCGACGGTCAGGCCTGCCGTCTGGAGCCAACTCCTGCTGGCGGTTCCCGCCAGTCTGCTCCTCTATGCCGCCGGGCTGATCCTCAACGATCTGTTTGATTACGCCGAAGACCTCCGCGATCGGCCCGCCCGCCCGCTGCCCGCCAATCAGATTTCCCGCGAGGCCGCCGCGGCAGTCGCGCTGGTCTTGTTATGGATCGCGGCATTTCTGGCCGCCTTTTTCGATGCCCTGCCGGTTGCGCTTCCCATGATCTTGTGCATCATTTTATACGACCTTGGACTCAAGCGTCTTCCGGTCATTGGTCCCCTGCTCATGGGCGCCTGCCGTGCCGGTAACGTCCTGTTGGGCACAGCGGCGGCGACGGGAGGGCTGTTCCTGGTGCCCGGCGCGTGGGGGGGCGCTTTAGCCGTGGGCACGTATGTCGCCTGCATCACGCATCTCGCCCGCACCGAGACCCAACCCGATACCGCGTATCCCCCGTCTTTGATCGGCCGGCTCCTGCGCCTGCTCATCCCCCTGCAGGCCCTGCTGTGCGTGCTGGCGATCCACCGCTTTCCGGCCAATCTTCTGGGCCTTGTCCTCCTCCCCATCCTGAAACTCCATCGACGGCTCGCCGCCGGCTTCCCTCCCAGCTGATCCCCCGCCTCCCGGCATGCCCTGCCGCCCCAATGATTATTGCCTTGCCCTTTGTTCCATTGTTTATAAATATTGAAACAGTTTCATTGTTTATAAACATTGATATTTACAAATCGCTTGCACCGCAACCCGGAAACAGACCATGCCAAGCCGCCCGCAACTCAATCCAACCCTGTGGCGAACCTGCCGGGTTCTCTCCGGCCGGATCCGCCTCCAATTGCTCCGCCAACTCCACGACGCCCCGGGCCAATGCGTATCCGCCCTGGCCGAACGAGTCGGCATCGGCATCTCCGACGCCAGCCAGGAACTGCGCCGCATTCAATCGCGAGGACTCCTGCGGCCGGAGCACCAGGGCGTCCGCCTCGTCTATCGCCTGAAATCCGATCCCCAGGTTGCATCGGCCGCTCCTTTGCTCCAGGCCCTGCACAGCGCCTTCCTCCACTACCCGCCGGAACAAGATGCCGCCATGGCGCCGATTGCAACCGGATTGGCCCACGAGCGGCGGATCGCCCTGGTCCGGGAACTGTTGAAATCCGATTCCGCTTTTTCGAACCTCAGGCAGGCCACTCGGTTCTCGCCGGCCGTCGCGAGCCGCCACTTGCTGATTCTTGAAACCTGCGGCTGGGTGCGCAGAAGCCGGCGCACGTGGAGCCTGCAGATTCCGGATCATCCTTTGGCCCGTGCCTTGGTGAAGTTGCTCTCAACCTCCTGAGCCACATTGCCCCGGCAATTTCACAGGATCGACAACCTCCCCCGATTCCAGACAGGTTTTCGCGCATGGCCCGTCCGATTCTTATCCTGATCCTCCTGCTCGCCGGCACCTGTCCCGGCGCACCGGAACGCGCAACCGAAACCCTCACCATCGTCTCGGCCAACCTGTCGGCCACGGCCAGCCAGGCCTATGAAGAGCCCGGAATCCGCATCCTGCAGGCCCTCAAGCCCGACATCATCGCCATCCAGGAATTCAACTACAAACTTGGGAACTCCCAGGATCTCGCCCGCCGGCTGATGGGCCCGAACGTACACTTCCACCGGGAAAAAGGCGGCGCGCGCCTGCCCAACGGCATCCTCAGCCGGTGGCCGATCGTGGCCTCCGGGCAGTGGCCGGACCCCTGCGTCCGGAATCGCAGTTTCGCCTGGGCCACCATCGCCATACCCGGCCCCCGCCCCCTGCACGTCGTCAGCGTTCATCTTGTCCACAACCGGTCCGAGCGACGCATCGCGGAAGCCCGCCATCTGCTTCAGCTCATTCGCGACGCCTTCCCCCCGGACGACTACATCGCGCTCTGCGGCGATCTCAATCTCAACTCCCGCCAAGCCGAAGTCCTCGGCATTCTCACGGCCTGGTTCGACGACTCCGCCGTTCCCGCCGACCAGGAAGGCAATCCGAATACCAACGCCAACCGCAACCGGCCCTACGACTTCGTGTTGCCCAATCCCGCGCTGGCCCGGCATCACGTCCCCACCCGCTTCCGCGGCCACACGTTTCCCGGGGGGCTCGTTTTCGACACCCGCCTGTGGAACCCGCCCCCGCCCCCTGCCGAAGGGGACGACTCCGCCCGCGACCTGCAGCACCTGCCCGTCATGAAAACCTTCGCCATCCCCCGCCCGTGATCCCCTGGCCCCCACGCGGCAAATTGCCGCATATTTCCGGCTTTCCTTTTTTCCACGGTGTGGAAAAATCGCCCCGTTTTTTCCACGGTGTGGAAACATTTCTTCCATTGTGTGGAAAATCCGCGAAAATTTCTTCCATTGTATGGAAAAAATCGCCGTTTTTTTCCACACCGTGGAAAACCCGGAACCAGGAGCCATGATGACCGCCGCTGAAATCCGCCAGTCGTTCCTCGACTTCTTCGCCGCGAAGGGGCACGAGATCGTCCCCTCGTCGCCCGTCGTGCTGCCAACGGATCCGACGCTGCTGTTTGCCAACGCCGGCATGAACCAGTTCAAGGAAATCTTCCTCGGCGCGCGCAAGTCGTCGTGGAAGCGCGTCGCCGACACCCAGAAGTGCATCCGTGTTTCGGGCAAGCACAACGACCTGGAAGAAGTGGGCCGCGACACCTACCACCACACGTTCTTCGAAATGCTCGGCAACTGGTCCTTTGGCGACTACTACAAACGCGAGGCTATTTCCTGGGCCTGGGAACTCCTGACCGCGGTCTGGAAGCTGCCCAAGGACCGCCTCTGGGCCACGGTCTACACCAGCGACGACGAGGCCGCCGACATCTGGCGCACCTGCACCGACATCGATCCGGCCCACATCCTGCGCTTCGGCGAGAAGGACAATTTCTGGGAAATGGGCGAGACCGGCCCCTGCGGCCCGTGTTCCGAAATCCATTACGACACCACGCCCAAGGGCTGCACGGCCGAACTCATCAACGCCGGCACCCCCCAGGTCATCGAGATCTGGAACCTCGTGTTCATGCAGTACAACCGCAAGTCCGACGGCACGCTCGACGAGTTGCCCGCCAAATGCGTGGATACCGGGATGGGCTTCGAGCGTGTGGCGGCCGTCATCCAGGGCAAAACCTCCAACTATGACTCCGACGTCTTCACGCCCCTCATCGAAGCAGTCGCCCGGCTTTCCGGGAAGCCCTACCTCGAGGATGAATCCGCCGTCGCCATGCGGGTCATCGCCGACCACCTGCGCGCCCTGTCCTTTGCCATCGCCGACGGCGTCATGCCCTCGAACGAAGGCCGCGGCTACGTCCTGCGCCGCCTGCTGCGCCGCGCCGCTCGCTACGGCCGCAATCTGGGCCTGGTGAAGCCGTTCCTCTGCAAGCTGTTCCCCGTCCTTGAAAAGCAAATGGGCGGGTTCTTCCCCGAGCTGACCGCCCGCCGCGAGGAAATCATTCGCGCCCTGCGCGCCGAAGAGGAATCCTTCGCCGCCACCCTCGACCGCGGCATCGCGCTCTTTGACGAAACCGTCGCCGAGCTCAAGCAAACCGACACCACCGTCTTCCCCGGCGAGCAAGCCTTCAAGCTCTACGACACCTACGGCTTCCCCCTCGACCTGACCGTGCTCATGGCGGCGGAAAAGGGCCTGGATGTCGACCAACCCGCCTTCGACCGCTGCATGGAAGAACAACGCGCCCGGGCCCGCGCCGCCCGCAAGGACGCATCCGCCGCCGAAAACGACCTCGTCGCCCACTTCGTCGAGCAAGGCATCCAGTCCGAATTCACCGGCTACGTCTCCCTCACCGAAAACACCGAAATCCTCGCCATGCTTTCCGGCGGGCAGCTCGTTGAGACCCTTGCCGCCGGCCAGACGGCGGAAATTCTGCTCAAGAAGACCCCGTTCTATGCCGAGTCCGGCGGCCAGGTCGGCGACACCGGCATCATGACCTCCAGCACCGGCGCCCGGTTCGAAGTGCAGGATACCCAAAAACCCGCGCAAGGCATCCTCCTCCACAAGGGCAAGCTGGCGCAGGGTACCCTGGCCAAAGGCGCCACCGTCGTCGCGGCGGTGGATGCCGATCGCCGCGCCGCGATCCGCCGACACCACACCGCCACCCATCTGCTCAACGCCGCGCTGCGCAAAGTGCTCGGCACCGATTCCATCAAGCAAGCCGGTTCGTACGTGGATCCCACCCGGTTGCGCTTTGATTTCACCTGGTTCGAGGCCCTCACCGCCGAGCAGCTCACGGCCATCGAGCGCCTGGTAACCGAATACGTCGTGGCCAACGCGCCGGTCACCACCTATGAAATGCCGCTCAAGGACGTTCCCGGGTCCGGCATCATCGCCGTCTTCGACGAGAAATACGGCGACAGTGTCCGGGTCGTGGACACCCAAGGCATCTCGCGGGAACTGTGCGGCGGCACCCACGTTTCCCGCACCGGCGATATCGGCCCGTTCCGGATCATCGCCGAAACCTCCATCGCTGCCGGCGTGCGGCGCATCGAGGCCCAGACCGGCCTGGTCGCCTGCGACCACACCTCCCAGGAGCACGCCATTTTATCGACTCTGGCCCAGCGGCTTTCGATTTCGGCCGCGGACCTGCCCGCGCGCCTCGCCGCCCTCCTGGACCAAAACCAACGGCTTGAAAAAGACATCAAGGCCCTGGCCGAAAAAAACGCCCTGGAGAAAGGGGCCGCGCTCGCCGCGCAATTCACCCCAACCGGCGGCATTCCGGTCCTGATTGCATCCGTGGGCGAACTCGGCGCGGAGCCGTTGCGCGCGCTCGTGGAAAGCCTACGCAAGCAGACCCCCGACAGCGTGATCCTGCTGGCCGCGGTCGCGGACGGCAAGATCACTTTCATTCTGAACGCCGGTCCCGCGGCCCAGGCCAAAGGCGTGCACGCCGGCAAGCTGGTCGGCGCCATCGCCAAAGTCGCCGGCGGCGGGGGGGGCGGCAAGCCCGACAAGGCCCAGGCCGGCGGCAAAGATCCCACCAAGCTCTCCGCCGCCCTGGACACCGCGCGCGAAATGCTCGCCCAGGCTCTCGCGTAGAGCGGCGCGAATCAGATCAATTTCAGCAGGCACTGCGCCAACGGCGCATCATTCGGGGCCAGCCGCAGGGTCTTGCCTTCGCGCTCCACCCAGCCGCCCTCCCGCAGAAACTTCAAGTGGTGGCGGCAGTTCGCCGGGGACAAGCGCAAATGAGCTTGCAATTCAGTCATGCTCTTGGGGCCTTCCTGCAACGCGCGCACCATGGCAATCCGCTTGGCGTGCGACAACCCCTGCGCCAGGCGGGCCGTACGATCATCCGCCGCCGCGGGAACCTGCGCGCAGGTCATTTGCATCGCCCGCAGGATCGGTTTGGCCGATGCCACGAGCGGGTCCGATTCAGGAAAATACTGAACGAATTTGCCCGGCCGCTCCACGCCGACCAGCCCGCGCGATTGTAATCTTCTCAATTCCTGGCTGGCCCGCGGAATACTGATGTTCTCCGCCTGGGCCAGTTGGGAAACACACTGCCCCGGAGATGCGATGATCCGCCGGAACAGGGCCAGCCGGAGCCGGCCGGATAAAACCCGGCACGTACGCCATAACGTTGGACTCAAAGCCATGATCGTGACCTTTCGTAGATAAACCATGTTTAATTAAACATTTTCATCCCGGAATGTCAATAATCCGTAATATTTTTGAATAATTTCGATGCCGCCGACCATGTTTAATTAAACATAGTCACCGAGGCGCCCCGCACAGGTGGCCGGTCGGGTGGTCAGTTCAATTTGTTGTGTTCGGCCAGATAAAGGAGGAAATCGCCCAAGGCCCGGACCAGGACATCGCGCACATGCCGGTAGACATCCATGGAAGACCCGATGGGGTCCGGCACGTCGTGTGCGGGGCCCGCCCCGAATCCGTCCAGCAGGAAGAGCTTGCCCGCCGAATCCGGAAAGCGCTGTTCCAGTTCCCGCCGATGTCCTTCCGTCGCGGCCAACACGATGTCCGCACCCGCCACCATCTCATGGGTGAGCCCGCGGCTCAGGTGCGCGGAAATATCCACGCCGATTTCCCGCATGGCTTCCACAGCCTCCGGCGAGGCCGGGGATCCGCGCCAGGCCGCCACCCCCGCCGACTCCGCGATCCAGCCTTTGTCCGCCAGCTTCCGGTTCAGCCAGCCCGCCGCCATCGGACTGCGACAGGTATTCCCCGTACAGACCACCAGCACTTTTTTAGCTTGGCCGCCTACCGCCATTCTTAATTCTTCATTCTGAATTGCCAATTTTAATAGGCCTTGGCCATCAGCACCCGCTGCGCACTGGGCTGACCGGTCAAAATGCACGTCCCCGCGCCGCGCGCGGCCGCCGGAATCTGGTCTTCGAACGGGATGCACCGGATGCTCGTTTCATACCGCTTGGCCATCGTGTCCTCGTCCTCATGCGTGCCGGCCCAATGCACCCACGCAAAGCCGCCGCCCTCGCCCTTGAAGAACGATTCGAAGTCCGCCAAGTTGTCGATGATGCGCGTCTTCTTCTCGCGCATGGCGAGGGCGCGTTCCCGCAACTCCTGCTGCAGGGCATCCAGCCGCGCGGGCATGCCGGCGATGGCCTCGGCGCGCGGCAGAAATTGCTTCTTCCGCTTGCGCAGGTCCTGTTCGCTCTCACCTTCCTTTTCGATCACGAACCGCCGCACCACGCACAGCGAGCCCTTTTCCAGGTCTTTCGGGCCGACTTCGATGCGCACGGGCACGCCCTTGCGCTCCCACTCGTAGTACTTCGCGCCGGGCTGCAGGCCTTCGCGGTCATCCACCTTCACGGCCAACCCCTGCGCGCGCAGCTCGGCCGCCACGGCCTGCGCCTCGGCCGTCGTCCGCGCCTGCTCGTCAGGAGTCTTGTAGATCGGCACGATCACCACCTGGATCGGGGCCAGCTTCGGCGGCAAAATCAAGCCGTTGTCGTCCGAGTGCGTCATGATCAGCGCCCCCACCAGCCGCGTCGAGACTCCCCAGCTGGTCGCGTGCACGTATTCCAACTGTCCGTCCTTGTTCAGAAACTTCACGTCGCTGCTCTTGGCGAAGTTCTGCCCGAGGTAGTGGCTGGTCCCCATCTGGAGCGCCTTGCCGTCCTGCATCATGCCTTCGATGCATTGGGTATCGATGGCGCCGGCAAACCGCTCGCCCGCGGTCTTGTGCCCGCGCACGACCGGAACGGCCATCACATTTTCGGCAACGTCGGCATAGACCGCCAGCATGCGCGACACCTCCTCGCGCGCTTCGGCTTCCGTCGCGTGCGCCGTGTGGCCTTCCTGCCACAGGAATTCCGCGGTACGCAGGAACAGGCGCGTCCGCATCTCCCAGCGGACGATGTTCGCCCACTGGTTGATGAGCAGCGGCAGGTCCCGGTAGCTCTGGATCCAGTTCTTGTACTGCGCCCAGATGATCGTTTCGCTGGTCGGCCGCACCACCAGCGGCTCTTCCAGTTTCGACTCCGGATCCACCGCGACCTTGCCGTCCAGCGCCTTGAGCCGGTAGTGGGTCACCACCGCGCATTCCTTGGCAAAGCCCGCCGCGTGCTCTTCCTCCTTCTCGAAGAAGGACAGCGGAATGAACAGGGGAAAGTATGCGTTCACGTGCCCCGTCGCCTTGAAGCGCTCATCCAGCTCGCGCTGCAGCTTTTCCCAGATCGCATAGCCATGCGGCTTGATCACCATGCACCCGCGCACCGACGAATGTTCGGCCAGGTCCGCCCGCTTGACGACATCCAGATACCACTGCCCGTAGTCCGCCGCCCGCGGCGTGATGCCCTCGGCCACCGTCGTCGGCTGCTGCTTTTGTTGATTCTGCTGATTGCTCATATCAAAATCCTTTCAACTCAAGAGTCGCAAACGATGCAAAGGAAGCGCAAGCGCCGATCCTATAACCCGTTCACTACCCGGCGGATGCCATCCTTCACGAACTTCTCGCCAAAATTGATCACCAAACCAAGTTTCAATCCAGTCATTCTGAGATAAGTCAGGATTTGAGATTCAAAAACGCCGCATAGTCCCTCGTTGCCTTGCATTCCACCACCACGATGCCCTCCACCAGCATATCCAGCCGCATCGGGGTTCCCAGGTTTTGTCCTTTGTACTGGATCGGCACCTGTACTTGCCGTTCAACTTTCAACCCCTTCTGCTGGAGTTCCCAGGCCGAGGCCTCTTCGTACACGCTTTCCAGCAATCCTGGCCCGCCCAGCGTCCGGTGCACCTCGATCGCGCACTCGTAAACGTGTCGGCTGACTTCGTTCTCTGTCATGGGCTGTTAAAACCTTATTCTGTTCGGCGCTTGCGTTCCTTGTGCGTCTCTTGCGCCCTTTGCGTTAACCGGCTGTTCGGCTTCCGGCTGTTCACATGTTCGCGGCAATGGCGGCGCCGAACTCGGAGCACTTTACTTCCTTGGCCCCCTCCATCAGCCGGGCGAAGTCGTAGGTCACGGTCTTCTGCGCGATGGTCCGTTCCACGCCGTGGATGATCCGGTCGGCCGCCTCGGTCCAGCCCAGGTGGCGGAACATCATTTCGCCCGACAGAATGAGCGATCCCGGATTGACCTTGTCGAGGTTGGCGTACTTGGGCGCGGTGCCGTGGGTGGCCTCGAAGACCGCGCAGCCGGTGTCGTAGTTGATGTTGGCCCCCGGGGCGATGCCGATCCCGCCGACGCATGCCGCCAGGGCATCGGACACGTAGTCGCCGTTGAGGTTCAGGGTAGCAACCACGTCGTATTCCGCCGGGCGGGTCAGGATCTGCTGGAGGAACGCATCGGCGATCACATCCTTCACGACGAGCTTCCGGCCCGTCGCCGGATCGGCGATTTCGTGCCACGGACCGCCATCCAGCGGCGTGGCGCCGAACTCGTCGCGCGCCGTGGCGTAGCCCCAATCGCGGAAGGCGCCTTCGGTGAATTTCATGATGTTGCCCTTGTGGACCAGGGTGACGCTCTTGCGGCCGTTGGCGAGCGCATAGCGGATGGCCGCCCGCACGAGGCGCCGGGTGCCCTCTTCGGAAACCGGCTTGATGCCGATGCCGGAGCTGTCCGGAAAGCGGATTTTCCTCACGCCCATTTCCTGCCGCAGGAATGCGATAAGCTTGTGCACCTCGGGGGTGCCCGCCGCCCACTCGATGCCGGCGTAGATGTCTTCCGAGTTTTCGCGGAAGATGACCATGTTTGTCTTTTCCGGATGGGTTACGGGACTGGGCACCCCGGCAAACCAGCGCACCGGACGCAGGCAGACGTAGAGGTCGAGTTCCTGCCGCAAGGCCACGTTTAGGCTGCGGATACCGCCGCCCACCGGCGTGGTCAGGGGGCCCTTGATCGACACGAGGAAGTCGCGGCATGCGGCGAGGGTTTCCGCCGGCAGCCAGGTGTCGGGTCCATAGACGGCGTTGGCTTTTTCACCCGCGTAGATTTCCATCCAGGCGACCTGCCGCTGGCCGCCATAGGCCTTTGCGACCGCGGCGTTCCAGACCGTCATGGCCGCGCGCGTGATGTCCGGACCGGTGCCATCCCCCTCAATGAACGGGATGATCGGCCGGGCGGGCACCTGCAGGCGCCCGTCGCCATCCCGCACGATTTTCTGACCATCCGCCGGAACCTTGATCTTGCTGCCGTTCATGTTCTTGTCCTTTGCCCTCCCGCGTCTGGCGCGGCGTGAACATCTGTCGCCCGGAGAGTCATCATCGCCGGCCGGGATGTCCACGGTTCTGAAATGCCGCCGTTGAATCCACGGGGCGGAAAACCGATCCGCGACTTTTCCACACTGGACCGGAAAGGTCAAAACAAACCGCCCGGCCGGGGCCGGATTTGGACTGTTCAGGAACGGCGCGAACGGCCTACAATGATCACATGAAAGAGCCGCAAAAGAGACCGCCGGGGCGGTATGAGATTTCGCTGTCGCGCATCAAGGACCTGCCGGGGCATCGGCGCCCCCGGGAGTTGGCGCAGGAAGTCGGCGTGAGCCACGCGCCGGATGAAGTGCTGCTGGCGATTCTGCTGCGGGCCGGGATTCCGGGTCAAAGCGTTATTGATCTGGCCCGCCAGGTGCTTGACCGCCACCAGGGGACCCTCGGCCAACTGGCCAAGGCGACTCATGACGAACTGCGCGCGATCAAGGGCATCGGCCCGGTCAAGGCCTTGGAACTGCAAGCCGCACTGGAACTGGGCCGGCGGGCGGCCCACGGAGAATCCCCGCCCCTGCCGGTCGTGCGCGAACCCAAGCATGTGCTGGAACTCCTGCAGCGCCAGACGGGACAACTGGATCAGGAGGTCGTCTGGATGCTGCCCTTGGACCAGAAATACCGCCTGCGACGCGCCCCGCTGGAAATCACCAAAGGGATCCTCAATGCCAGTCTGTCGCATCCGCGGGAGGTGTTTCGGGAGGCGATCCGCCTGGCGGCGGCGGCCGTCATCGTGGCCCACAACCATCCATCGGGCGATCCGACGCCCTCGGCGGAGGATGTGCAAACGACGCGGCAACTGATTGAAACGGGTCGGGTTGTGGGAATCCAACTGCTGGACCACATCATCATCGGCGGGAACCAGCCCGCGCCGCCGCCCTATGTCAGCCTGCGGGAAGCCGGGCTGGCGGATTTCACCTAACCCGTAGTGGATTGACAAAGCCCCCGGGGTATCCTTGAATGAGCGCGGAATCCCTCCAAATGGAAAAGAACCAGACCATGAACAGCCGATTGATGATGCTTTTCGCGACCATGTTGTTGCTTGCCGCGCCCCTCGGCTCGCCGGCGCAAGAGCTTTCCATATTTGCGGATCAGGCCTTCCAGCCGGCCTTGCAGGAAATCCTGCCGCTGTTTTCGGAACAGACCGGGGTGGCGGTTCAACTCTCGCTGGGCAATTCCATCATCCTGGCCGAACGCCTCCGATCGGGGCATCCGGCAGACGTTTTCTTTCCCGCGAGCGAAGAGGCGATGAACCGGATGACGGAAAAGGGCCTGGTGGATGTGGCGCTCAAACGCAACATCCTGGCATTGCCGGCCGCGCCGCCGACGGAAGAAGGAGTCATTCCGGAAACCCAGTATGCCGCCGCCGCTGTCTTGAACGAATCCACCAACCGGCTGCAGGCGATGGCGTTTCTGGAGTTCCTGGTTTCCGAGCCGGCCCGCGCCGCCTTCGCCCGTCAGGGCTTTGCCCTGCCATAGGCCGGCGCCAGTTCCGCGGCGCGGGCCACGGCTGCCGCCGCTTCCTCCGTCCGTCCCTGCCGGTCCAGGCAGATGGCCAGATTGTGCCAGCCCAAAGGCGCCTGCGGACGGATTTCCACAGCCCTCCGCAACAGGCGTTCTGATTCCTCCCAGTGCCCCGCTTTGCCTGCCAGAATGCCCCAGTTGATCCAGGCGGACGCCGCCCGGGGATTGGCCTCAACGGCGGCCTGGTAAAAATCCCGCGCCCCCTGCAAATCCCCCGCCTCCTCCCGCAGCAGGCCCAGCCACGTGGCCGCGGCAGCGCTTTTCGGATTTTGAAAATAGGCAGCCGTCCAGAGGGTCTCCGCCGAAGCCCATTGTCCGAGACGCAAGAGCAGCAGGACCGCGTAGACTGCCGCGAGCGCGGCCAGGCCAAAACGATGCCCGGCGCGCGACTGGCGGGCGAGCAGCCAAGCCGTCAGGATCGCGAACCCGGGCGCAATGGGATACAGATAGCGGTCCGCGACCGGATGGTACAGCGGCCAGAGATTCGACACCGGCAGGAAGAAAGCCGCCATCCAACCCAATCCCAAGGCCAGTTCCGGGGCGGCGCGGCGGGCGCGCCAGGCCCCCCAACCGCACAGCGCCAGCCACCCCAGACCCATCACCAAACGAAGGGACCATGCGGAAGTAACCGGCTCGAAGCCCGGGGTAACATTCAAGGGCCAAGGCACCAGCAGGAGGCGCAAGGTGCGCGCCCATAGCACCGGCATGGAATAGATCGTTTGGGGAAAGCGCAGCGACTCTCCGTTCCAGGCATCGCCCACGGCCTGCAGTTCCGCCGGCAGCATCATCCAGAGCAGGAAAAAACCGGTGCCGATGCCCGCGCTGATGGCGACCACGATCCAGCGGGTGCGGGGTTCATTCGGAAAAACTCCGGGAAACAAAACCAACAGCATGGCCAGGAGGAGGGGCGCCGCGACTGCGGTCTCCTTGGACAGCAAAGCCAGAACGAGACACACCCAGCCCGCTCCGCGGCGCAGGACGGCCGGTGATCTGATCCCCAGATGCCCGTGCAGGAATCCCAGCACCAACAGGAGGCTCAGAACATCGGCCCGGAATCCCGGGGCATGCACGGCCTCGGTCATCACCGGATGCAATCCAAAGAGCAACCCCGCCGCGGACGCCAGGAAGACGTGGCCGGTCAATCGCCACAGCAGCCCCATCAGCAGCGCCACGCACCCCAGATGCAGCGCCAGACTCGTGAGGCGCCAGCCCGCCGGTTGCAAGCCATAGAGAACCCGGTCCAGAAAATACGTGACCAGGACGACGGGGCGCCGGCCGTTGATGATGTGGGGACCGGCCAGCGTCTGGCCTGTCAACACGGTTCCCAGATTGGCCGGATCCTCCAGAAAGGCATTCTCGCAGATCATGCCGACATCGTCATAGAGGAAGGGATACCCGAGACCAACGAGCCAGGGCGCCGTCACAACAGCCAGCAGGATCAAAACTCGCCCCGCACGGTTCATATCGGGCATTGAAAGCAGGCGGAGGCCGGTTGTCAACGCCGCCTTTCCGCGGTCTTTTGCCTTCCCCCCCTGCGCGTCATATCCTACATTCATTTCGTGCCGAGACATCCATCCAATCGAATCATGGTCGGCCTGGCCGCCGCCCTGATGGCGCTGGCCCTCCCGGAGCAGGCCGCCGCCGCCAAAAAATGGCGGGAATACACCAACTGCCGCATCATCCCCAAGGCGGCCAATGACGGCGACAGTTTCCACGTCAAGGCCGGCAACATCAAAACCCGGACGTATCTGTTCCGGCTGTATTTCGTGGACACCCCGGAATCCGAGCGCTCCCTGCCCGAACGCCTGCAGGAGCAGGCGGATTATTTCGGAATCGCCGACCTGAACGAGGTGGTCAAACTCGGCAAGGAGGCGGCCCGGTTCACCGGGGAATTCCTGCAGAACGGCTTCACGGTGCACTCGCGCCTCTCGGATGCGCTGGGCCGCTCCGCGAAGGACCGCGACTATGCCATGGTGGTGAATGCCGCCGGCCAGGACCTGGGCACGGAACTGGTCCGCAACGGGCTGGCGCGCGTCTACGGCAACGGGACGGATCTGAGCGAACTGGACGCCTACAAGCGGTCTGAAGACGCCTGGTGGCGGCGCCTGCGCCAGGCCGAACTCGAAGCCAAGAAGGAGAAACGCGGGGCGTGGGCCCTCTCCGGCGCGCCGGCGTCACGGCTGGATGCCCTGTTCGCCCCCCGGCAGGTGGACGAGCAGGATGTTGTCCTGACCCAACCGGTCTTCATTTATCCCCTCGACCCGCCCGCCAGCCAACAACCCCTCGGCCGACTGCAGGCGGGGGTGACCGTGCACGTCCTGAAGGGCATCAGTCCCAGCCGCGCCCACGTTCGCTTCACGACTTCGAGCGGACATACTTACGAAGGCACCGCCAATTTCAACGATCTAGGCCTGTGAGCATGGGCGAAACCTTTGATTTGGCCGCAATCTGATTTGCCGGCAAACGTCTGGAAAACCGGATGGAGACCGCCGCCTGACCGGCGAAAATTTCCCCGGGGAAGGAAGAAGAGAGCAAGCCATGCCTCAACCGAGAACCTGTCTACCAGTCCATTGGGGTCAGCCCTTAAATCTTAAGTTTTTGTTCTTTACTTAATATTTAAGGGCTGACCCCACCTGTTTAAACTGCCCCCCCCTCTTCTTTGCGAGCGAACGCCTTTCTACGGCGTCGGTCCGGAATCGCAAGGCCGTGGTAGCGAAGCCCCATGCTCCTCGGCGGCGCTTTCAGGCATCGACAGAGGCGGCTCCGGATCCCGCGTAGGCCATTTTTCCGGCGGCGTATTGCGATGATATTCCCGAATGAACTGATCCATTTCTTCCGCCGATACTTCCAGGTCGTCGAAAAATTTGATTGGACGATGGTTGGGCGTCTCGTTGATAATTTTCCCCGTGTCGCTAATCCTGACTCTCAGGCTTTTCACGGCGCCATTCCTCACCAAAAGAGCGGCAAGGGCCCAGCTATATGGGACTCGGCGGGGCGGGTAGATGTAGATGTGGGAGGGCCTCGAATAGAATTCAAATAATCGTTGGCGAAATATTGCCAGGGCCCTTTCCACAGGCAACCAAAGGCTTTCCGGAGCGTCGGCCAACTCGGCATCCGTTTTCTGCAGAATGTCTGCCCACGCTTCCGGCGAATACGGGAGGATCGATTGTGCGGCATGTGGAGAGACAGCTGAATAACTTCCATATTCTGGATTTTTCGAAAAGGAAGGTTCACGAACAATCACAATCGCTTCCTCCGGGAGTGGTTGACCCGCGGTCATTTCTTGGAACAACACCTGCACCATCTTGGCAGTTACGTTGCCACGCCCAACCTCCACAACCTCATATTCAGTTCGCATATTGAGCCGGTTAGTACATACCTCGCCGCGTTGGCGGCCCCGGATAATAATAGTATCGTAGGCTGGTGAAATAGCAACCAGCGCCGCGTATACCATCACAAGCATTAGTGCTCTTTTCATGATTAGCCCTCTCTAGTCAAACAGATCTGGCATTTCCGGACAATTCAGTTCATCCAGCATATAGTTCCAATATGCCGACTTCGCGTCTATAATTGTTTGCGATTGCGGCTCTATGTCGTTTAGACACTCCCACTGCGCACTGTATGCTGAACATTCGCTTTGGTTGACCTGGTCCGGATCTGAAAGCGTTCCCACACCATATCCGCATGGCGGGCAATCCATCCCCGTATTCATATGATTAAGCTCATGCGTGCATACGCAATTGATCATTTCCGCGGTCCAATCTGGATTCTGGTTTTCAATATGCTCACGGATCACGCATTCCGTAGTGTCGCCATTTATGCATACGACATATCCATAACAGGTTGCATCGCCCCACACTTGATCCTGAATTGTCTGAGAATACTTACCTTGGTTGGCGGCAGCCCAATCGCACGGATCTTCTCCCTCTCCGGGAATTTCGTAGCAGGTCCCCTCGCAACATTCCCCGGGCTTCCCATTGATTGTACAGGCCGCGCCGTCATCTTTGTTTTGAATTTCGCCCGACCCATCGCATTCCTTGCAGGGCTCATTCTCAATGGCCGTGCCCTCGGGCGCATCCACGCAGGGAACTGCCCAGCGCTGGGATTCATCCGGGTTGTCAATCTCGCAGGGGTAGTTGCATGTGGCTCGCGCGTTCACGGGAACCAATATTGCCACGATCACCATCGGAATAACAGTGTTCATGCCTCTCCTCTATTTGAGTTCCTCGAATGGCTTGGCTTGCCGGGCCATGCGCAGGAAATCGGCTGCCGCCCGGCGGGCCGTGGATTCACATTCGATCCGCACGTTGAATTCATCGCTGGTTTTCATGCCGGCTCCCGTCAGATTTGAACTGCCCAGGAACACAACACGCTCATCAATGATGATCACCTTCTTGTGCATGACCCGGTATTCCTGGATGAACCCCACCTGGATGCCATCCGCGAGAAGGGTATGAGTGAAATTGGCGGTTCCGTTTCGGATCGGCATGGGTGTGCCTTGGCCGAATTCCGAGATGATCCGGACATCCAGGCCGGAGCGGGCTTTGTCACGCAGCGTGTTGTAGAATGCGTCGATGGTCGGGTCGAGACCCCCGCTGATGTAAAAGGCCAGAATCCAGATTCGTTTGCGGGCTGCGGCAATGGCTTCGAGGCTCGCCTCGCCAAATGCCTCGGTTGGGAGGAACTTCGCCTTGGCCGAATCGCGCGCTCCCAGCACCCGGGCGGTTTCCGGAAGCCGCAGGGCGGTGCGAGCTTTTTGGGGCGTTCCATACACAACGTACCGCACGGCTTTGACCGATACGTTAGTCATGATGGGCGAAGATGAAGTGTGCAGCAGCGTCCGATAGGCTTCGGGTGTTTCGCCAATAATATTGCCCGTCAGAGTGCGGCCATCGCGCAGGTATAGAACATCTGGTGGCGCGCCTTGAGCCTGCGCATTCAACAAGCACACAAGCAAGAGTATGAGTCCGGCTATCGGGAACAGCCACCGGCACGTGGTCGTGCCGGCTCCATTGCAATCCGCCAGGTCAGCGACCCGGCCTGCAGCCACTCCCCGGATCGGCTGTAGCCAGGCGCGGTGAGCCGGAGGTTGTCGGTTGCTTGTATTCATTCCCGCCCCTCAAGTTCCGTCACGAGGTCATCCCGAACCTTGCCGCTGGCCAGATTCAAATGCCGCAGGGTGGTGATTTCCTGCTCCCAGAGTTCGCGGCTGCGCATATCGCTGATGATTTTCCGGCTCAAAAGGAAATCCGCCAGTTTGGGTTCCTGGACGTCCAGCACGATCAAGGCGCTGCTTTCATATACGCGTTTGCTGGAAAGAAAACCTTCCGACCAGTTGTGTGAGCCAATCAGTACCTTGGAGAGGTCTACTACCACGGTTTTCAAGTGGAGAATGTTGTTCGGCAAGGCCAACCGCACATCGATTCCAGCCCGGCGCAGTTGTTCCGCCCGGTTGGAATGATGCTCGGCCAGACGGTCCAACGTGCTGGGGGCGGTATAGAGGAGCAAATAGACATACACGCCCCGCCGCGCGGCTGCTTTCAGGTCGGCAATGACTTGTTCGGCAAAGGGGGCCTCGGTCTTCTGCTCCGAAAACACATACATGCCGATAAAGATGGATTGGCGCGCGCCCTGGATCAGCTTGCGTAAAACGGGCTGATATTCCTCGTCGGCCACATAGCGCACCTTCCCGGCCGCCTCAAATCCCTCAAAAGGTATGCGGGCAAAATCCGTGTAATTCGTCCGGGGACCGGTCAAGGGCAGGTTAAGGCTGTAGGTATTTTCTCTGCTTCCTGATTCCAGGATAGACAGGTTCAAGGCTTGTTCCTGAAAAGAAGGACTGGCCGCGAAGATGTCGCGAAGGTTCCTGGCATACAGGCGGGCCAGGTCCGGCGAATCCAGGCAAAGCAAGTCTTCGTAATTCCAGTCCAGGGCGCCTTGAGTCCAATTGGCGGAACCGGTCCAAACATAGCGTTCGTCGATCACAACCGATTTCAGGTGCATGGAAGCCCGCTCTCCGTGAAAAACGGCGATTTTCACGCCTGCATCCCAGAGAACTTGCAGGTTTCCGATTCCTCTTCCGGCCACTGCCCCGGCATCAACCACCACTCGTACCGTGGCGCGTGGGGCGATCTCCGCCAAAGTATCGAATTACACAGGACTCGGTTTTCCCAGCGACCCCGCCCCCTCTCGCCGCCCTCGGGCTCCACGTCGCGGGACGGAAGAACTGACGCGCGCCGCGAAGCTGGCGTCCGTTTATTCCCCGCGCTTGCGGAGGATTTCGACAGCGACGCTTTCGGTGTGCCGCAGGGCGCCCGGCTTGTCCACAACCACCCGCACCGACATCACCTGCGTGTGCCGCAGGCAGACTTCGGTCACCCGTTGCGCCAGCGCCTCGGCCAAAAAAAAGTTACCCTTCTCCGCCGCGGAAATGACTTCAGCTTCCACCAGCTCGTAGTTGAGAGTGTCGCCGATCTTGTCCGACTGGCCGGCCCGCCGCGTATCGACTTCCAGCGACACGTTGAAAAACACCTTGCGCGGCGTCGTCCGTTCGATCGGATGAATCCCCAGGATGCAGGTGGCCTGGATCCGCCGCAGGTGGATCCAATCGCCGCCTTTTTCCGTCGCCCTCAGGATTCTCTCATCGCGCATGGTCGTGGCCCTCGATTGGAAGGGGTTATCCTAGCATGCCCCTTTTCCCTTCCGCAACCCGCGCGTCCGCGCTAGGATGGTGTCATATGGGACACAAACTCACTCCCAAGATCATTCTCGAAGGCACGCGCCTGACGTTCAAGACCGAGATCGCCTTTGCGCTCAACGAGCACCCGCGCATCGTCGGCCCCCGCCGCTACCGCTACCACTCGCCGCTGGTTTCCGGCGAATGGTGCGCGTTCACCAACTTCCCCTGGGGCCGCGGCCTGATCAATTTCGAGCCGCAGGAAGAAGCCCTGGCGATGGAAACCTATGCCACCTGGGTGCGCCTGTTCGAACTCCAGCGCTATTATTCCTGGATCGTGGACCGCTTCCACCTCTCCACCCGGATGTTCCAGCTCATGGCCCGCGGCAAGGACTACGATTTCCGCTGGCTGGAGGAGCGCCTGGGCCCCCTCAACTTCCGGCTCGTCTATTGCACCCGTTCGGCGGACTCCTTTGCCGCTGCCCGCGCGCGCCGCCTGAAAGTCTCCGGCAAGCCCTCGCAATACGACGACCTGTCCCTCTTCGTCCGCGAGCAGGAACTGCTCGACCGCCTGGTTGGCGAATCGCGCCTGCCGGTCTTGCGCCTGGATGTCTCCAACAACGACATCCCGAGTGCCGTCGCACACATTGCCGACTGGCTGGAAGCCACCGGCGGACTCTGGATGGAGGGATAGCCGGCCGGGGTTCCGCTGCGGACGGACAGGCAACCGCTTCCGGCTACAAGGATCGGTGGCTCAAGATGAACGCCCGCTTGCAAAAAATCGTCTTGGGCCGCACCGCCGGCTTGCAGGCGCCCGCGCCATTGGATATTTTGGGGACTAGTTCGGAGGCACCCCATGAGCGACAAACCGACCATCCGGGAACATTGGAGCGGCGCGTGGGGATTCATCCTGGCCGCGGCGGGCTCGGCCATCGGCCTGGGCAACATCTGGAAATTCCCCTACATCACCGGGGAAAACGGCGGCGGGGCGTTCGTGCTGGTCTACCTGCTGTGCATCGCGGTGATCGGCGCGCCGGTCATGATCTGCGAATTCGCGCTGGGGCGCCACACCCAGCGCAATCCCGTCGGAGCCTTCCAGGCGCTCTCCCCGAAGACGTCCGTGCTGGCCCATCTGGTCGGAATCGGGGTGTTGCTGGCCGGGCTGTTCCTGCTGCTGTTCGGCAGCTGGGGCTGGAGTGTGCTGCTGATCGCGCTGGGCCTGCTGATTTTCCGCTACGGCTGGACCTTGGTGGGCGTGATGGGCGTGACCGCCGGCTTCACCATTCTCTCCTTCTACAGCGTGGTCGCCGGCTGGACCATCGGCTACATCTGGAAGGCGGCCACCAACCAGCTCAACTTCGCGAATGTCGCCATGGCCAAGGAGCATTTCGACCATTTCATCCTTCACCCCGGCTGGGCGATCGGCTGCCACTTCCTCTTCATGCTGCTGTGCGTGCTGATCGTCTACAAGGGCGTCAGGTCCGGCATCGAGCGCTGGTCGAAGATCCTGATGCCGGTGCTGTTCCTGATCATCCTGGTGCTGATCGTCCGCAGTCTGACGCTGCCGGGCGCCATGGCGGGCGTGCGCTTCTATCTGACGCCGGATTTCAGCAAGATCAACGCCAATAGCGTGCTGATCGCCCTGGGCCATGCGTTCTTTTCGCTGAGCCTGGGCATGGGCGCCATGATCACCTATGGCAGCTACATCAGCCGCGAAGAAAACCTGTTCAGCGCCACCCTGTCCGTGGTGGGGCTGGACACCCTGATCGCCTTGATGGCCGGGCTGGCCATTTTCCCGGCGGTCTTCGCCCAGGGCTTCGGCCCCGATGCCGGCCCCGGGCTGGTGTTCCAGGTGCTGCCGACCGTCTTTCACCAGATTCCCTTCGGCGCCTTCTGGGCTTTCCTGTTCTTTTTGCTGCTGATGATTGCGGCGCTCACCTCCGGCATCAGCCTGCTCGAGGTCGTCACTGCCTATTTTGTGGATGAACGGGGGTGGGCGCGACATCGCGCGGCCGTGGCATTCGGGTTGGCCATTTTCCTGCTGGGCAGCCTCTGCGCCATCAGCGTCGCCGACTGGTCGCGGCTCGAAGGCCTCCAGGCGGTCCTCCTCAAGATTTTCGGCACCACCAAGGCCTCCTTCTTCGACACCATGGATAATTTGTCTTCCAACTGGTTCCTGCCGCTGGGCGGGCTGTTCATCGCGCTTTTCACAGGCTGGATTTGGGGCACCAAGCACGCCCTCGACGAAATCCGCCACGGGTCGAGCAACTTCGGCGACGTGCACCTCTTCAGTCTCCTGGCAGGCCTCAAGGATGATCCCTCCCACAATTCCCGGATCCATGTCGTCACGCTGGCCTCGCTCTGGGGCATCTTCATCCGGTTCATCAGTCCGGTGGCGGTGCTGATCGCCTTCCTCCACACCGTCGGCTGGCTTGATTTGCGGCCGTAGCCCTTGTTCCGCGCGATCGCCCGCCCCCCTCCCCGTTAGAGGTTCGATATGGCTCGAACTGTAGCCGCGCCCGGTGGGCGCGGGGCTGTTCAAGTCATGACCGGCCTCAGCGAGGCCGGCTACAGATCAGCCTTGTTGTAGCCGGCAGATCGGGGTTCGAAATCCGCTTTGCGGGCTTTGCGCCTTGGCGTGAAAACGGGCTGTGGTCTTCCTGCTGTTCTTTCGCGCCGTTCGCGTGTTTCGTAGTGGCCATCGGCTGGGGGGTTTCCTATCTTGTTCCCTTCCATGTTGCCCATCCATGCCATCCGGAATGAACTGTCCGCGGTGCTCAAACGCTCGCGGCGGATCATCCTGACCGCGCCGACGGGGTCGGGCAAATCCACGCAGGTGCCGCAGATGCTGCTGGACCTCGGCGCGCTGGGCAACGGCAAGTGCGTTGTGCTCCAACCGCGGCGCCTCGCCACGCGCCTGCTGGCCAAGCGCGTGGCTGAAGAGCGCAACACAGCCCTCGGCGGCAAAGTCGGCTACCAGATTCGCCTTGAGTCCGTCTGCGGTCCGGACACCCGCATCCACTTCGAAACCGAAGGCATCCTGCTGCGCCAAATGCTGTCGCAGCCAGACCTGCCGGGGGTCGCTGCCATCTTGTTCGACGAGTTCCACGAACGCCATGTCTATGGCGATGTCACCTTGGCGCAAGCGCTGCAACTGCAGAAAACCAAGCGGCCCGATCTGCTGCTGATCGTGATGTCGGCCACGCTCGACACGCGTTTGTTGCTCCCCTATTTAGATCCTTGCGAGCACATCCATTCCGAAGGCCGCACCTTCCCCGTCGAGATCGAGCACCTCGTCAAGCCACTGCATCCCGACCGGGACACGCCGTGGGAGGCCGCCGCCGAAGCCTACGAACACGCCGCGCGCAAGGGCAAGAATCCCGGCGACACGCTCATCTTCATGCCCGGCGCATACGAAATCCAGCGCACGGTCGAAGCCCTGCGCCAGACTGATGCGGCCAAGGGCACGCTGATCCTGCCGTTGCACGGCGAGTTGCCACCGCCGGAGCAGGATGCCGCCGTGGCTCGCTACGACAGAAAGAAAATCGTCGTGGCCACCAACGTGGCGGAAACTTCGCTGACCATCGAAGGCATCCGGTTGGTGATCGATTCGGGCCTGGCGCGCGTGGCGCGTTTCGATCCCTGGCGCGGCATCAACACGCTGCTGATCGAAAACATCTCGCGCGCCGCCGCCGACCAGCGCGCCGGCCGGGCCGGGCGCACGGCGCCCGGCCTTGCCATCCGCCTCTGGACGGAACAAGAACATGCGGGCCGGGCGGCCCACGACCTGCCGGAAATCAAGCGCATCGATCCTGCGGAAATCATTTTGACGCTCAAGGCGCTGGGCGTACGCGACCTCGCCGCCTGGCCATGGCTGGAGCCACCCGAACCCAGGGCGCTCGAGCGGGCGCTGAGCCTGCTGCGCGACCTCGGCGCGCTGGATACCGCCGGCGCGCCCACACCGCTGGGCCGCCGCATGCTGTCGTTCCCGGTCCATCCGCGCTACGCGCGCATGTTGCTGGCCGCTGGCGAACGCGGTGCCGTGCGGCCCGTGGCGCTCATCGCCGCCATCGCCCAAGGCCGCCCGCTCCTCGTCCGCCGCGCGGGTAAAGCCGCGGACGAGCAGCGCCGCGACCTGCTGGGCGACGCTGGCGGATCGGACCTGCTCGTGCTCATGCGCGCGTGGAACTACGCCCGCCAGCACCGGTTCGATCTCGACCGCTGCCGCCGCCTCGGCATCCACGCCGCCGCCGCCCGCCAGGTCGGTCCGCTGTGGGACCACTTCCTGCGCATCGCCGAATCGCAGAATCTGCCGATCGAATCCTCTCCGCCCGAGGACGCGGAGATCGCCAAATGCGTACTGGCCGGCTTTTCCGACCAGGTCGCCCGGCGGCTGGATTGTGGGTCGCTGCGGTGCGAACTCGTCCACGGACGCCGCGGCGAACTGGCCCGCGAATCCATCGCGGACGAGGCCGCCCTGCTCGTCGCCAACGAAATCCGTGAAATCGGCCGCGGGGACGGCGAGATCAGCGTCCTTCTGACCCAGGCCACCGCCATCCGCCCGGAATGGCTCCGCGAGCTTTATCCGGAGGATTTCTCCGAGCGAATCGCCGTGGTATGGGATGCCGCCGCCAAGCGTGCGGTCGCCCGGCTCGAGATTGTATTTCGGGATCTGGCGCTGGATTCCCGGCTGGTTGAGCCGCCGCCGACGGAGGAATCCGCGCGCCTGCTGGCGGGGGCCGTTCTGTCCGGCGAATGCACGCTGAAAGCGTGGGACCGCGCGGTGGATCAATGGATCGCGCGCGTGAATCTGCTGGCCAAGGCCTGTCCCGACTGGGAACTGCCGGCCTACGGCGAGACCGAGCGCGAACTGCTGATCCAGCAAATCTGCCACGGGGCGGTTTCCTACAAGGAAATCAAGGATCGCCCCGTGCTCCACGCGGTGAAGTCGCTGCTCTCCCCCGCGCAGATTGCGCAAGTCGAAAAGCACGCGCCCGAGCGCGTCTTGCTCGCCAATGGGCGCAGCGTCAAGGTACAGTACCTCGACACAGCCGAACCGTATATCTCCGCGCGCATCCAGGAACTGTTCGGCGTCGCCTCGTTGCCGGCGCTGGCGCAGGGGCGCATGCCCCTCGTAATCCACATCCTGGCCCCGAACCAGCGACCGGTCCAAATCACGAAAGACCTGTCCGGCTTCTGGCGCGACCACTACCCGCGCATCCGGCAGGAGCTGCGCCGGAAATATCCCAAGCACGAATGGAAATAGCCCGGATGTATCTCACGCGATTGGGTGGGATCCAATGCTCAATTTCCGGACTTTATAAAGTCCGGAATTAATGACAATTCACAACATGATGCATATAAGTGAATAACAGATATATACACGAAAGAGATACATCAAGATGACTATCGGACTTTATAAAGTCCGGGTTTTCTGAATGCCGCAATTTACTGAACCCAAATGCGCTTGGGCTAACGGTCCAGATCCCGCGCCAGATAAAGGTCAATGATGGGATGCGCGCGGGCCCAGCCCAGTTTGAGCTGGCCCTGATCCAGCAGCAGTTGGGCATACTCGCGGAGCACCTGCTGGCGTTCCTCTCCGGCGAGGGCTTGCATGCGTTCGCCCAGCTTCTCGCGCCGGGCCTCCAAGTGGCGCTGCCAGACGCGCAGGATCAGGTCCTGCGCGGCTTTTTCCACATTCAGGTCCTGTTCCCGGCCGAGCACTTTCCGGGGCGAGTTGACAATTTGCGCGGCGAAGGCCTGGCTGTCTTCGCTTTCCTCGTCGAGGGCGGCCATGAGATCGGGCTCTTCCTCGGCCAGGGCCTGGATCACGGCGCGACAGGCCGGATCGGAAATCATGGCATAGGGCAGCCAGCGCCGGACCAGGCCCGCCGGTTCCGGATCGTCGCAGGTGGCCAGCAGCGAGGCCAGTTCCACTTCCATGCCTGGCCGTTCCGCCCCGGCGGGGGCGGGAACCGGCGGGGCTTCGCGGGCCGGAGCGGAACGATACTTCTGCCGCAGGAATTTTTTCATTTCCCGGCGCAGGGCATCTCCGGGCACATGCAGGCGCGCGGCCGCCTCCAGCAACATGCGGTCCCGCTGGATGTCGTCCTGCGCATGCGCGGCCAGGTCGAGGGCGGCGCGGGTCGCCCGCAGGAGGCCGGCTGGTGAACGCAGATCCTCGGATTCGTCCAGCACATCCAGCAGGAAATCCATCGGCGTCCGGACTTCCCGCCAGACGGCGGCAAAGGCCTCCGGTCCGCCCTTCAGGATCAGCGAATCGGGGTCCTCGCCGGCGGGCAGGGCGGCGAGGGAAACGACGAGCCCTTCGGCCATGAGCAGGGCGGCGGCGCGCAGGGCGGCCTTCCGGCCGGCGGAATCCGCATCGAGGACCATGATGACGTGATCCGCATAGCGCTTGAGCAGGCGGGCGTGTTCTTCGGTGACGGCGGTGCCCTGCGAGGCCACCGTGTTCTGGAAGCCGGCCAGATGGCAGCGGATGCAATCGATCTGGCCCTCGACGAGCAGCACCTGGCGGGCCTCCAGAATCGCCCGCTTGGCCTTGTCTAGGCCAAAGAGCAGGCGGCTCTTGCGAAAGACGGGGGTTTCGGGGGTGTTGACATACTTGCCGCCGGCCTGGTCATCCGCCTTGAGCACGCGTCCGCTGAATCCGGCCGCGCGCCCGAGTTCGTCGCGAATGGTAAACATGACGCGGCCACGGAAGCGGTCGTAGATCCGGCCATTTTCATTGGTGGAAAGCAGGCCGGCGGCTTCCAGCGCCTTCCGGCCGATCCCTCCGCGCGTCCCGGCGGCATCGGCCAGGAAGCCCCAGCCTTCGGGCGCGTAGCCGATGCCCCATTCCTTCCAGGCCGCGGGATCCAGGGCACGCCGTTCCAGATAGGCGCGGGCCTCGGCAGCCGCCGAACTCTGCCGCAGCTCCTGCTGGTAGCGCTGCGCGGCTTCTTCGTTGGCGCGGAAGAGTTCATCCTTGGCCGGGCCCTCCCCGCGGCGGTCGGGGCCTTCCTCGAAGTGGATGGCGATTCCGGCCCGCGCGGCCAGCATCCGCAGGGCCGTGGGAAAATCGACATTTTCGTAGAGCATGACGAATTTGAAGACATCGCCGCCGGCGCCGCAGCCAAAGCAATGGAAGGCTTGCCGGGCGGGATTGATGTGGAACGACGGGGTTTTTTCCTTGTGGAACGGACACAGGGCCTTGGCCGACTGGCCGGTTCGCTTGACCTGGATGTAGGACCCGATGACGTCCGCGATGTCCAGCGCGCCGCGGATCTGGTCGATCACGTCCTTGGAAACCCGGCCCGCCATGGGCGGTTCACTCCGGATCGACGGCGGGCGGCGGAAGATCGTCCGCGGCCGGCGGCATCACCAGTTGCGGGAGTTCGACTCCCACGGGAATTTCCGCCTGGATCAGCGCGGCCTTCGCAGCCAGTTCATTGTACTTGGCGACCAGCAGCGGCAAGGCCTGGCGGCCAACGGTCGAATCGAGCATCACGGCCCGCTGCAGCCAGGCCGACGGCACGAAGCTGGCCGCCAGCAGCAGGACCAGGGCGATCGCGGCCAGGCGGAAGAACCCCGCCAGCAGTCCGCCCACGCGCTCCACCAGGCCTTTGAAGGAAAACGTCATCATCGCCCCCAGCGCGATCCGCAGCAGCCGCATGCCGTACAGCGTCAGCAGCGCCAGCGCCACCACTGCGACCAGCCGGGTGACTTCCTCGTTCCAGCCCCACCGTGCACAGATCCAGAAGGACACCGGTTCGTAGAACAGCCGCGTGACGACGACGGCGGCCGCCATGCCGATAAGCATGGCCAGTTCGTACGACAGCCCCCGGACCGCGCCCATCGCCGCTCCATAGAGCAACACGGCGATGAAAGCCCAATCCACCCAGTTGAATTGCGTCCAATCCATGCGCTTCTCCTTCCGCGGCGCCTCTAGGGCGCCGCCTCCCCGGCCGGCGGCGCCACCTCCAGTTCGCAGCCGAGCATGATGCCTTCGTCGAACAAAAACCGTCCGCTGAACCGGCGATTCTGGAGCACGAGGGGATACCAGAGGCGATCATCGGCCCACATCTGGCTGTAGGGCATTTCGCGCTCATCGACCCACAGAGGGATGGCCTCGTCGGTTTCGGTGGGCACCCCTTCATACGAAGCGGCGGTATAGACGTGGCACCGGAGCGCGTAGCCGTCGGTGAACTGGAAGGCCAGTTCGCCGGCCTTGCGGACGCCGATGGGAGTCACATGCAGCTCCTCCTGGGCCTCGCGGACGGCCGCCTGTTCGGGGGTTTCGCCGGGGTCCACGCGGCCGCCCGGGGCATTGATCAGTCCTGCGCCCATGCCCTTGAGCTTGCGGATCAGCAGCACCATGCCGTCCATCCGCACGAACATCAGCGTGGCCGTCTCGCGCGGCGCCCAGTTCGGCCAATCGATTCCGGAAAACTTCACGATGATCCTTCTTCGGGGCGGGAGCATACCACAGGCCGGAAACCGGCGGGAAGCAAAACAGCCCCGGCCGCGGGGACCTATTGCACGCGTTGGATGAACTCGCCGGTCCGGGTATCCACGCGCAGGCGCTCGCCCGGTTCCATGTACTCGGGCACCTGCAATTCCAGTCCGGTTTCCAGGGTGGCGGTCTTGGTCCGCGCCGTGGCGCTGGCGCCGCGCAGCGCGGGGGCGCAGTCGGCGATGCGCAGCTCGACGGAATCCGGCAACTGCAGGCACAGCACCCGGCCGGCCTGGACCAGGGCCTTGATGTTTTCCATGCCGTCCGTCAAAAACGGCACCGCGTCGGCGATCTCGTCGGCCATCAGCTCGAACTGGCTGTAGTCCTCCATGTCCATGAAGGTGAACCGGTCGCCCTCGCGGAAGCTGAACGACACCAGGCGGGTGTCGAAATCCGTCTCCTGCAGCAGGTCATCGCCTTTGCAGGTCTGGTCGAGTTTTGTCCGCGTGCGGACATTGCGGAAGCGCACTTTATAGAGGGTGGCCGCGCCCCGGGCGGACGGAGTCTGGACCCGCAGTTGCTCCACCACATGCGGGTCCCCGTGGATGGCCACCACGCTGTTTTTCGTCAACTCGCACGCCTTGATCATCGCATCCTTTCCACCGCCGGGTCCTGCGCCCCGCCGACCTTTTTGCGTGGTCAAAGGTACGGGTTTGTGGCATACAGCGTCAATGCCGAGTTGGAGAACAAGCCCATGACCCCCATCGCCGAGAAAAACTGGGAAATTCCCAACCAGATGACCGCGCTGGCCGAGGTCGCGAAGGAAGCCTTCGACTGGCTGGCCAGCCTGCCGTATTCCACCCGTGCCAAGTATTCGGCCGGCCTGGCCATCGAGGAAATGGCCTCGAACATCATCAAGTACGCCTACGAAGACGACCGCGAGCACCGGCTGCGCATCCGGATCGTCGCGGAACGCTCGCGCCTGCGGATTATCTTCGAGGACGACGGCCGACCGTTCGACCCCACCCGGCACCCGGCGCCCAACATCGAACACATCGTCAACTCCCACCGGGCCGGGGGTCTGGGCATCGAGCTGGTCCGGCGCATCTCCGAGAGCATGACCTACGAACGCGTTGACGGTCTCAACCGCCTCACGGTGCAGATCCGCCGGCTGGAACCCCACGACACCCAGGTGATCGCCCTGAATTAACCCTGCAAAGGACCTCCGCCATGCACCTCGTCCGTCCCGTCCGCCTGATCCTGCCGCTGGCGCTGCTGCTGCTGATGGGCTGCGCCACGCCCGAGTCCCGCATCCATCGGAACCAGGAATATTTCGACACCCTGCCCGAAGCCGCGCAGACCCGGATTCGCAGCGGCCAGATTGACCTGGGCTTCACGCCCGAGATGGTCCGCATTGCGCTGGGCGAGCCGCAGCGCCGGGTCCTGCGCCGCACGCCGGCCGTCGAAGCCGAAATTTGGTACTACCTTGACACGCTCCGCTCCTACGAGCGCCAGCGCGCCGATCTCGACGGCCTGCGCATTTCCGGGCCCGGCGGCCTGCGTGCAGTCAGCGGCAGCGCCTGGGTAAACGTCATGCACGAACGGGAAGTCATCCGGGCGCGGGTGGAATTCCAGGGTGGCGTGGTGATCGCCATCGAGGAACCGGCCAAAGGCACGCCCCGGCCATGAATCTCGGCCGGCATCCCCGGCGCACATCCGGGCACGGGCACCGGCCATCCCCGCCATGAAAATCGTCTGTGCGGCCAGCGTCTACCAGGCCCGCGAAGCCTTCGCCGGCCTCGGCGAAGTGTGCCTCCGGCCTGACCGCGACATCCGCCGCGAACACCTGCGCGAAGCCCGTGCCTTGATTGTCCGGTCCAAGACCCGGGTGGGCCCCGAGCTGCTGGCGGACACCCCGGTGGAATTCGTTGCCACGGCCACCGCGGGCAGCGATCACCTCGACCTGCCCTGGCTGGAAGAAGCCGGCATCGCCTGGAGCGCCGCCGCCGGCTGCAACGCCAACGCCGTGGCCGAATATGCCATCACCGCGCTGACCTGGCTGGCGCTGCGGCACGGGGCGCTGCTGGCCGGCAAAACCCTCGGCCTGGTCGGCCTTGGCCAGGTCGGCTCGCGCGTGGCGGAAAAGGCCCCCCTGCTCGGCTTGCGCGTCCTGCGCAACGACCCGCCCCTGGCCCTGCAGACCGGCGCGCCGGAATACCTGCCCTTGGAGGCCGTCCTGGCCGCCGCCGACATTCTCAGCCTCCATGTCCCGCTGACCGCCGCCGGCCCCTTTCCCACTCGGCATCTCGCCGACTGCCGCCTGTTCGGCCGGCTCAAGCCCGGCGCCTGGTTCCTCAACACCGCCCGCGGCGAAGTCGCCGATTCCGATTCGCTTCTCTATGCCCTCGAACGCCATTCCCTCGGCGCCGCCGGGCTGGATGTCTGGGAAGGCGAGCCCGCCGGCGCCGCGGCCCTGGCCCGCGCCGTGGATTTCCTGACGCCCCACATCGCCGGATATTCGCTGGAAGGCCTCCTCAATGGCACCCGCCAGTGCCACCGCGAGCTCTGCCATTTCCTCGAAGTCGAACCGACGTGGACCCCGGATCCGCGCGCGCTGCCCGCGCCGCCCTTCTTCGCTGTTTCCGCCGCCCACCGTTCCGACGAAGACGTCCTGGCCGAGCTGCTGCAGTCGGCCTGCCCCATTCCTGCGGATCACCACGCCTGGCAGGCCGAAATGACCGCGGCACCCGATCCCGGCGACCTGCGCCGCAGGTTTGATCGCTTCCGCCAGGGCCATACCTCCCGCCGCGAATTCTCCGCCTGCCGCGTGCACCTCACCGGGGCTTCGCCGGCGCTTCTCGAAACCGTCGCCGCCCTCGGCTTCCAAGTCTGCACCCATCAGCCATGAAAGGAATCAGAGGTCAGAGGTCAGGGGCCGGCTGGTTGCAGGGGATTCCGGTTTCTCCCCTCCATCTTCGTCATTTCCTCGCCCCATGACCGCCGCCCCGCTGGTTTTCACTCTCGCCCGCCGGGCGCCGCGCCTCGACTCCTGGCTGGCGGCCGCCCATCCGGACCTCTCCCGCTCCCGCTGGAAACAACTCATCGCCACCGGCCATGTCCTGCTGAACGGCGCGCCCGCGCTCAAGCCCAACACCGCCCTGGCTCCCGGCGACACCCTCGTCTGCACCCTCCCCCCGCCCGAACCCGTCGGGCTGGCCGCCGCTGACATTCCCCTGGACATTATCCACGAAGATGCCGACCTGATCGTCCTGAACAAGCCCGCCGGGCTGGTTGTCCATCCTGCCCCGGGGCACGCGACGGACACCCTGGTGAACGCCCTGCTGCACCATTGCGCCGACCTACCGGGCATCGGCGGCGAGCGCCGCCCCGGCATCGTGCACCGGCTCGACAAAGACACCAGCGGGGTGCTCGTGGTGGCCAAGACCGAACAGGCCATGGCCCATCTCGTCGCGCAGTTTTCGGCGCACACCGTCGCCAAGGAATACCTCGCCCTGGTCTGGGGCACGCCCCGGCCGGCCGCCGGCCGGATCGAACTGCCGATTGGCCGCCACCCCGTCAACCGCAAGAAAATGGCGGTGACGCCGCGCGGCCGCCACGCCGTCACCCGCTATGAAACCCTGGCCACCGGTGCGCAGGCCGCCCTGGTTCGCGTGTGCATCGAAACCGGCCGCACCCATCAGATCCGCGTGCATCTGGCTCGCCTCGGGCATCCCGTCGCGGGCGATACCACCTACGGCCGCGCCCGGCACGGCCTGCCCGCGGATTGGAAAATCCCCCGCCAGATGCTCCACGCCCACGTCCTGGAGATCATCCATCCGCGCACCGGCCGCCCGCGCGTCTTCACCGCCCCGCCGCCGCCCGACTTCCGCGCCGCCCGGGATATTCTTGTGGGGGCCGTATGCTCCTAGCCCGCCCGACCTCCCGCGGCGCTGCGGCCGGGTTTTGCCGGTTTTTCCACAGTGTGGAAAAAAAAGCCGATTTTTTCCACGGTGTGGAAAACCGGATTTTCCGCTTCCCAACCCGGCGGTGCGCATGACGTCCGCCCCGCCCGCCGGCATCCGCCTGCAGAAAGTCCTGGCCGCCGCGGGCGCGGGGTCGCGCCGGCACTGCGAGGAATTCATCCGCGCCGGCCGCGTGCGGGTGGATGGGGTGGTCGTGACGCAACTGGGAACCCGGGTGGATCCCGCCCGGCAGCGGATTGAGCTGGACGGGCGTCCCATCCGGCCCGAGCCCCACCGCACCTATCTGGCGGACAAGCCGGCCGGAATCCTGTGCACATCGCACGATCCGGCGGGCCGTCCCACCATCGTGGAATGGGGCGTACGGATGGGTGCCGATCCGCGTCTGCGGCTCTACACCATCGGCCGCCTCGACTACGACAGCGAAGGGCTGATCCTGCTCACCAACGATGGTGAACTCGCCCACGCGCTTGCCCATCCCCGCCACGAGGTGGAAAAGGAATACCGCGTGTGGACCGACCGGCCGGCCACCCCGGCGGAAATCGACGCGATGCGCGCGGGCGTGCCGGCGGGGGACGAAATCCTGCGGGCCGTGGATGTCGTGGCGGAAGCATCCGGGCCCGGCGAAGCGCCCGCCCTGCGCGTCGTGCTGGGCGAGGGGCGCAACCGGCACATCCGGCGGATGCTGGATGCGCTGGGGTTGCGGGTGCGCCGGCTGCGCCGGATCCGCATCGGTCCGCTGACGGAAGCCGACCTGCGCGGCCAGCGCCTGCGGGAGCTGACGCGCACCGAACTGGAGCCGTGGCCTGGAGGCGGGAGGCGGCGGCCGGCGAAGAGCGGCGGCGGTCAGGCGCGGGGACGGCGGTAGGTCTTGCGAAACAGGCCCGCCAGCAGCGGATTGGCGGCCACGCACAGCAAACGGTTCAATTCGCGGGGTCCGGTCCCGCCCTGCATCCGCACGCGACGCATGGCGAACAGCGGCGTGCCGGGCCGGTTGGCCCCGCAATCCATCGAAAGCGCGCCCTCGTAGCCCGCCAGCAGGGCGGCTTCGATGGCCACATCGTCGTATTCACCCCACGGCCAGCTCATGAGGCGCGCGGGCCGGCCGGTCACTTCCTCGAGGCGCTCGCGGCAGAGGGTGAATTCGTTCAGGCAGAATTCGATCCGCTCGCTGGTGGAGCGCGCGATGAGCTGGTGATCAAGCAGATCGTTGGCCGCGGGCCAGAAGCCATTGTGGGCATAGGCGGAACCGCTGGGATACATGGGCTGGCCATTGCGCACTTCCAGATAAATGCCGTGGACCCCGGGATGGATGTCGCCAGGCGCCGCATCCAGAGGCGTGGCGGCGCGGAAACAGGCCTGATGGGTGTGGGTGTGGCCGAACAGGCCGTGGCCCTGTTCTTCGACCAGGGCGCGCAGTTCGGCGCGGTTCATGAAAGCCGTGGGATCGTTGCGCTCGATGGCGCGGCCCCAGGCATCGCGGGCCACCGGCAGGTCGCGCAGATCCGCATCGGGGGTGGCGGCATCCGGGCGGCGCGGCCCGTCATGCAGGTAGGCGGTGGCGCAGCCGAACGCGGCCTGCACGCCGTATTCGCGCAGCAGCGGCGCGGCATGCACCCAGTTGTCGAGGTAATCGTCCTCAAAAGTCAGCGCATAGGAATGCGGCGGCGGCGGCGGGCCGCCCTTGAGATAATCCAGGAGCTGTTCGAGGGAGATGCTGCGCCAGCCGTGCGCATCGAGCCATTCCAGGTGGGAGCGGAACTCCCCGGGGGGGATGCCGCACACCGGCGAGATGTTCCGGTAGCACAGGATCGGGATGCTGGGTTTCATCCTGCCGTCATCGTAGGCCAACGCCCGAGAATGGAAAGTTTATTGTGGCGGCGCTCCGCCATGTTTCCGGAGCAGGCGCGGATCGCGCGTGCCCGCGTAGAGGTCGTATTCCAGGAGGCGGCATTCGAGGTCGCCGTTCCACATGGCCACCCGGCGCCGGGGATGCAGACCGATCCGGCGGCCGAGCGCCAGGTTGCCGGTGAAGATTGCCGCGCGCAGGCCCTGACCACGGCTTTTGAGCCACGCGCCTATGGCTTCGTAGTGGGCGGCCAGGCGGTCTTCCGTGCCCATCCGTTCGCCGTATTCGGGATTCATCAGCACCAGCCCCGGCGGCCGCGGCAGGAGCGTGTCGCGGAAATCGCAGGTCTGGAACCGGATCAGCCCGTCCGCCCCCGCGCGCGCGGCATTCTCCCGGGCGCAGGCGATCGCCTGCGGGTTGATGTCCGAGGCGGCAATCCAGACGCCCGGTGCGGCGCTGAACCGCGCGCGCGCCGCGGCCTGCAGCTCCCGCCAGGCGTCGAGGTCCACCCCGTTCAGGCGCAGGAATGCGAAATCGTCGCGGTCCAGCCCGGGCGCGCGGCGCTGCGCGATCCAGGCGGCCTCGATCGCCAGGGTGCCGCTGCCGCACATGGGCCCCACGAAGGCCTCGGCCGGATTCCGGCCCCATCCGACTTCAAGCAGGATGGCCGCCGCCAACGTCTCGCGCAGGGGCGCGATCCCCGGCTGCAGCCGGTAGCCGCGGCGGGCCAGCGGAACCCCGCTGGTATCCAGGAAAATCTGCGCATGGCGTTCCTTCCAGAACAGCGCAATGCCCGCCGCGCCGCCGGCATCCGCCGTGGAATCGGGCCGTGCGCCCGTGCGCGCGACAAACCGGTCGGCGATGCCGTCCTTGCAGCGCAGCACTGCAAAGCGCGAGTCCCGGATGGTTTCGTGCTGCGCCACGCCGTGAACATGGAAGGGCACATCGGCTCGCAGCCACTGCTCCCACGGCAGGTCGCGGACGGCGGCATGCAGGTCATCGGCCGAATCGACCTCGAACCCGGCGACTTCGAACAGGACGCGGTTGGCCGTGCGCAGCCACAGATTCAGCCGCATGGCGTCGCGCAGGTTGCCTTCCACGCCGACGGCTGTGGGCGATACTTCCTGCGGGGTGTAGCCCAGGGCCTGCAACTCGCCCTGCAACGCACCGGCGCACCCCCGCCCGCATGTGCAGACGATCCAGGTCTGCTCGGACCAGTTCATGTGGAACCGGGCTTTTGCAGACCGTTCACGCAGAACGCCGGCACGCGCCAGCGCCGGAAATAGGCGCGGTTGGGCCGGTCGCGATGCCGCCGCAGCGCCTGCGGCGCCAGCGATGGATGCCATAAATGCAAAGCGCGGGCTTCGGTGATGACGCTGAACGGCTCCACCCCGGCCTTGTACAGGCGCCGGGCCAGGTCGTCGTCTTCGTATCCCCAGCCCACGTAGTTCTCATCGAACCCGTTCACGCGAACCGTATCCTCGCGGAACAACGAGAAATGACAGCCCAGGAGCTTGGGCTTGTGCGGCCGGGCCAGACGCCAGCGCCGAAACGCGGCGTGGCGGACGAACTGGTGGGCCGCCAGTTCCAGTTCGCGGCAGTCGGCCGACCGCCACGCGACTTCCCAATCCGCCTCCTGGGGCGCGGGCCGGACGGCGAACAGCGCCTGGGTGGCGCCCTCGTCCAGCAGGGCCCGATGGCCGCACAACAAGCGGCGCGGCGCCGCCCGCCGCTCGTGCACCGCCACGGCATCGGGCAGGAGCGCCAGGTCGCAATCCAGAAACAGCAGATAGTCGCCTGTGGCCGCGGCGATGGCCCGGTTGCGCGCCGCGGCGAGCCGGTAGCCGTTGCGCTCCTGCCGCACCGTCCGCGCGGGAATCGAGCAGGCGGCAAGCTGGCGCTCGTACTCTGCGGCCGCCGCCGCCTCAGAGCCGTCGTCCGCCACGATGATCTCATCGGGCGGGCGGGTCTGGGCCGCCAGCGAGGCCAGCAGCAAGCGCAGATGCTCCGGCCGGTTGTAGACCGTGGTCAGAACGCTAATCTTCATGTGACCCGTTCACTCCGCCCGGCCACAGTCAATGTCCAGGCCAGGGCCAGCCCAGCCAGGAAAAACTGGGCGTGCCGAATCACGTTGTCCGGATAATCCCCGATGCCATAGACCAGAATGAAACCCATGCCGGTCGCTAGCAGCGCCGGCAGCAGGCGGGCGCGGAGCCGCTCCAGCCAGTTCTTTGCCTGGCGTTCCGCCCGGGCGGCACACCGGCCAAGCCGGACGACCAGGGCCAGCCAGCCGAGGCCCCACAGCGCCGTGCCGACCGCGCCCCCCTGAATCACCAGCATCAGCCAGTAGCTGTGGGCATGCGGATACCGGAAAGGCGCGCGCGGCGGGCGCACTTCGGGATGCTCGTACACCGCCTTCACAAACGCTTTTTTCCCGAATCCGTAGCCTTGGACCGGTTGCCGGGCTGCCAGCCGCCGCACATGGGACCAGATCCGGCCGCGCTGGTTGAAATCCACCATCGTACGATCGCGGAAACGCGGATTCACCTTCGGCAGGACCTGCCAGAGCCCCGCACCCAACGCCACCGCCAGCACTGCCGCCACGAGCCGCAGGCGCCAGCCCGGCAACAGAATCAGGGGGAACGCCAGCATCGCCAGCACAAAGATGAGCTGCGGCCCCCGCGAAGCCATCACCCCCAAATAGACCAGGTCCAACGCCAGGCCCAGGGCCAGCAGCAGATGGCCGCCGCGCCTGGGCGCCCCCGTCAGCCACCAGGCCGCAAATACCAGCGCGCAGAGACCGGCCATCATGCTCGATACATTGGGATGCGTATAGAGATACGGATGCAGGTAGCGCGCGGCCACCAGGGCCCACGACCAGCCCAGCAACCGGAAAATCCGGACCAGATCCAGCGCCAGCCGCGCGGTGATCAGGACCGCGCTGGCCGTCACAGCGCCCCAAACGCGCCCGGGGCGGTCGAAAATCACGGGCACCGCCAAGGCTGCCAGCGCCATCGGCGCGGCCTTGACCAAGTCGCGGGCGCTGCCAGCCGGATGAAAACTCCAGCCCAGCGACGCCAGCGCCCACAAGACCCCCAGCCCCCACAACAACCCGACCGGATTCTTCCAGGCCACCAGGGTCCGGCGCCAGTTCCACAATCCGAACCCGCCCGCCCCCGCCAGGATGGCCGTGACTACTCCGCTCGTGGGGTCGAACCACAAAACGGCCGCGGCCGTCCATGCCAGCGCCCGGGGGCACCAGGCAGGCATCCCGCCCGCCCGTTCCATCCATTGTGTCCAGCGTGTGTGCATCTGACCCGGCAACATTGCAGCCGGAAGGCGTCTCATTCAATCCGAAACTGTCGCCCCCGGACGCCGGCGCGCCAGCGCCCGGCCGACATCCGGAACCGCCGCCAGCAATTCCCGGGCATACGGATGGGCGGGCCGGGCCAGAACATCCGCCGCCGGCCCCTGCTCGAGAATGGCGCCGTCTTTCATCACCATCACCTCGTCGGCCATGTGGCGCATGACCGCCAGATCGTGGCCGATCAGCATCCAGGTAATGCCCCGGGTCTCCTGCAGCGACTTCAGCAGATTCAACACCTGCGCCTGCACGCTGACATCCAGCGCGCTGACGGGTTCATCCGCCACGAGGAATTCCGCGCCGACGCACAGCGCGCGCGCCAAATTCACCCGCTGCCGCTGGCCGCCGCTCAATTCGTGCGGAAATCGATTGGCATAGGCCCCGTCCAGTCCGACGGTTTCCAGCCAGCGCGCGACCTGGCGTTCCGTCTCCGCCCGGGTCGCGACCAAGCCGTGGACACGCAGGACTTCCGCCAGGGCCGCCCCGGTTTTCATCCGTGGGTTCAGCGAGCCCAGCGGATCCTGAAACACCATTTGCGCGCGGCGGCGAAAGCGCAGCCGCCCGGCCCGATCCAGTTTCAGCACCTCCTGGCCGTCGAACACCACCCGGCCGGCCACATGGGTCTCCAGGCCGAGGAGGCCCCGCGCCAGGGAACTCTTGCCGCTGCCGCTCTCGCCGGCCACACCGAGACAGCGGCCGCGTTCGATCGTGAAGGTCGCGCCGCGGACTGCAGTGACGTGCCGCCGCCCGGCGGGATACGTCACCCGCAGATTCTCCACCATCAGCAACGGGGCGTTCATGTCGGGCCCTCTGCCTCCCGCACCCAGCACGCCGCCCGGTGCCCGTCGCCGGGTCCGTTTAGCGGCGGCTCCCGCTCCCGGCAGACCGGCTGCGCCAGGGGGCAGCGCGGATGAAACCGGCATCCCGGCGGGCGGCGGCCCAGCGGCGGCACCGTGCCTGCAATGCCCTCCAGACGGGCGGGTCCCGTCCCCAACTGCGGCAGGGCTTTCAACAGCCCGTTCACATAGGGATGCCGCGGATTTCCCAGGATATGCACCGGACCCGCTTCCACGATGCGCCCGGCATACATCACCAGCACCTCGTCGGCGATTTCCGCCACCACCGCCAGATTGTGTGTGATCAGCAGCACCGCCAGGTGTTCCAACTGCTGCAGCTCCGCCAGCAGGCGCAGGATCTTCGCCTGGACTGTCACGTCCAGCGCCGTGGTCGGTTCGTCCGCCACCAGCACCCGCGGCCGCCCCGCCAGCGCCATCGCCAGCATCGCCCGCTGCTGCATGCCGCCGGAGAGCTGGTGCGGATAGCTCGCCAGCACGCGCTCCGGATCCTCGAATCCCACCGTCCGCAGCAACCGGTCCAGCCGCTTCCCGGCCCCGCGGCGTTCCGCCCGGGGCAGCGCTTCGCGGATCTGGCTGCCGATGGTGAAAACCGGATCCAGGCATTCGCCCGGATCCTGGAAGACATACGCCAGGCCCCGCCCCGGGCTGCAATCCCCGCCGACGCGCCAGCGAATCTCGCCGCGGTCCCGGACCATGCCAGGCGGCAGCAACCCGCCCAGCGCCGCCGCCGTAATGCTTTTCCCGCACCCGCTTTCGCCCACCAGCGCGACCGTGCGCCCCGCCCGCAGGTCCAGGTCCACCCCTCCCACCACTTCCAACCGCCGGCCCTTTTCCGGAAAATAGCCCACCCCGAGGCCCGCCACCGACAAGACCGCGTCTGCTCCATCCTTGACGGGCCGATTCGAATCTGCTGGTTTCATGCCATGAACATTGAAACACGGGTGACCGGTTTTATCGAAGAAAATTGTTACCTGGTCTCGCATCCCGACACGCGCCAGGCCGTCGTGATCGATCCCGGCGACGATGCCCCGCAACTGATCGCGTGGCTGAAGGAAACCGGCGTCACCGTGGTCGCCTATCTCCTCACCCACGGCCATGTGGACCACCTCACGGCGCTCGCCGGGCTCTGCGATGTCTTTCCCGCGCCCATCCATGTTCATCCGGACGATGCCGCATGGTGCTTCTCGTCCCGCAACAACCTGCCGGGATTCTACGAAGCCCCGCGGACGCCCCGCAGCCCCGTCGTGTCCGCGCCGGATGGCGCCGTCTTCGAACTGGCCGGCGCCCGCTGGACCGTTCTGGCCACCCCCGGCCATACGCCCGGCGGCATCTGCTGGCGGCTGGAACCGGACCGCGCGCTTTTTACCGGCGACACCCTCTTTCGCGGCGCCGCCGGCCGCACCGACCTGCCCGGCGGCGATCCCCGCGCCTTGACCCGCTCGCTCCGCAAGCTTGCCACGCTCGACGGAGACTGGACCGTCTATCCCGGCCACGGCGAAGCCACAACCCTCGCCCGCGAACGGCGCGACAACTATTTCATGCAGGGCTGACCGTCCCGTCCTGCGGCCGCGTGTCCTCTAGAAAGCGCCCCGAATCAGCCGCCAGGCCATCGAGCCCTTCGGCGGAATAGTCGGCAGGTCCGCGGGATCGAACCAGCGGGCCTCCGCCAGTTCCTCGGGTTGCAGTTGCAGTTCGCCGGATTTCCACTGGGCAACGAAGCCGACCATCAACTGATTCGGATACGGCCAGGGCTGGCTGGCCACATAGCGGATGTCCGCCACCTCGATCCCGGCCTCTTCGCGGACCTCGCGCCGCACGCAATCCTCGAGGGATTCGCCCAGCTCCACGTAGCCCGCCAGGCAGGTCCAGAGGTCGGGGATCCGTTGCACGTGCCGCGCCAGCAGGATCTGCCCGGCCTTCTCCACGCGCATGATCACCGCCGGCGCCAGGCTTGGATACTCCACTTGCCCGCAGGCGGCGCAGGTTCCCGCCGCGTCCGCCGGATGCTCCGCCAGCGGTCCGCCGCACCGCCCGCAGAACCGGTGCGTCGCGCGCCAGTTCACCATCCCCAGCGCCCGGCAGGCCGGGCCCGCCCGGGGCGCCTCCGCGCCGATCAACGCCCGCAGCCGCACCCATTCACAGCCCGGCGGGGGCGTCTCCGCCGCGCCGGAAACCGCCACGGCCAGATCGCCCCGGGGCCGCACCGTGAACTCATCCAGCACCGCGCGGGTCCGCCGCAGTTCCGCCAGCGTCGCCGCCCCTGCCGGCTCCAGCTCTCCGGCCCGGACCAGCAGATGGCCGTCGCAGAAAATAAACGTGGCGGTCGCCGGCACCATCCCGGCTCAGCCCTCCCGTTTCCAGCGCGGCAGGTTGTACTCCAGGATCTCCGCCAGGATGTCGCGCACAGTTTTCGTCAGCTTCCACCCCGGATAGTGCGCCTGGAACTTGGAGACATCGCTGACCCACCAGATGTGATCGCCGATGCGGTTGGTGGCGACATAGGTCGTCTTCATCTTGCGGCCGGCAATCTCCTCGCACAGCGCCACGGCCTCCATCATCGAGCAATGGCTGAAGCGGCTCCCGCCCATGTTGTAGACTTCGCCCGGGCGCGGCGCCCCGTAAAAATGCTCAAACGACGCCACCAGGTCCGCGCTGTGGATGTTGTCGCGCACCTGCTTGCCCTGGTAGCCGAAAATCCGGTATTCGCGCCCCGTCGCCGCGCACTTCATCAGGTAGGCCAAAAAACCGTGCAGCTCCGCGCCGGAATGCCCCGGCCCCGTCAGGCAGCCGCCGCGAAACGTGCCGGTCTTCATCCCGAAATAGCGCCCGTATTCCTGCACCATCACGTCCGCCGCCACCTTCGACGCCCCGAAAAGCGAGTGCGTGGTCTGGTCGATGCTCATCGTCTCGTCGATGCCCTTTTCGGCATAGGGGCCGCTGACGCATTCCCAGCGCGTGGCCCGCTCCTCCAGCGGCAGGCGGTTCGGGGTATCGCCGTAGACCTTGTTCGTCGACGTGAAGATGAATACCGCCTCCGGCGCGCATTGGCGCGTGGCTTCCAGCAGGTTCAGCGTGCCCTGGGCATTCACGCCGAAATCCGTGAACGGCTCGCGCGCGGCCCAGTCGTGCGACGGCTGCGCCGCCGTGTGCACCACCAGATCGATTTGCCCGGCTTGTTCGAACACCTTCCGCATCGCGTCAAAATCGCGGATGTCCGCCGCAACCGCCGTAAACGCTTCCGGCAGCTCCCGCCGCAATTTCTCCACGGCCCATTTCGTCGAGGCCTCCGGACCGAAGAAGTATTCCCGCAGATTGTTGTCCACGCCGAGGACGCGCCACCCCTTGCGCCCGAAATGCCGCGCCGTTTCCGATCCCACCAAGCCGCCTGAACCCGTCACCAGTATCGTTTTCATAGGCGAGTCAGTCTGCCATAGGAACGGGAAATTGTCGCGTACAGACTTTCCATGGCGCGCCGCGCCGGGTAGATTGTGCGCATGGAACCACTCCTTCCGCAAATTGCCGCTGTCCTGTGCGCGCGCCGGCAGACCCTGGCCACGGCGGAATCCTGCACCGGCGGCCTCCTGGGCGCCGCGCTCACCGAACTGCCCGGCAGCTCCGCCTGGTATCTCGGCGGTGTCGTGGCCTATGCCAACTCGCTCAAGATCGCCCTGCTGGGAATCCCGCCGGGCCGGCTGGACGCCCATGGCGCCGTCAGTGCCGAGACCGCCCGGGCCATGGCCGAAGGCGCCCGCCTGCGCGCCGGCGCCGACTTCGCCATCTCCATCACCGGCATTGCCGGCCCGGACGGGGGCACTCCCGAAGTACCCGTCGGGCTTATCCACATGGCCGTCGCCTCTCCGTCCGGCACCGCGACTTTCGAACACCACTTCCCCGGTGCCCGGGCCGAGATCCGCGCCGCCGCCGTTGAGGCCGCCCTGCGGCATCTGCTGGATATCCTTGTCCCCGCCGCCCGGCTCCGGATCAATTCCGCCTGAGCCCCCGGACCCGCGCACTCAGCGCATCAGCAGGTCCGGCGGGGGCGGTGGAGTGTTGCGCCCTGGCACCACGATCTGCGACGCCCGTTCCCGCTGAACGGCCTCCATTTCCTCCCGCAGATCCGCCAGCGCCTGCTTGATCGCCGCGGAAAAACCCGCCACTGCCTCCTCCAGCGTCTTCGCCCCGGCCACTTCCCCGCTCAGCGGCAGGATGCCGGCCGGCGTCATGACCTGGGTCGCCACCGAAAACACCGGCGCGCGCGCCGGATCATCCGTCCCGTCCGGCTTCACCGGCACCAGCTTGCGCAACGTGCCCGCCTTCAAATCGGTATAACTTTCCTCCCGGTAGAGGTTCGCCGCATCCATCCGGATTTCGCCATTCGTGGGTTCTGCCATGTTTGTCTCCTTGAAAAACCGGGCCGTGTCCGGCGGGCGACGCCGGGCGGGCGGGACCGCTCAGCCCCCCAGCATTTTCTCCCGCAGCGTGGCCAGCGCCTGGTTTTGGATCTGACGCACCCGCTCCCGCGTGATCCCAAGCCGCGCCCCCACCTCCTCCAGCGATTCCGACGACTTTCCGTTCAGCCCGAACCGCCGCTCCAGGATCAGCTGCTCCCGGGCTGTCAGGGTCTTCACGTACTCGGCCATCTCCTCGAGCAATTGCTGATCGTTCAACTCGTCGAACGGCGATTTGGCCCGGGTGTCCCCGATGGTATCGCCCAGGTTTTCCCGCCCGTCCTCCCCCAGCGGAACATCCAGCGAGGTCGGCCGTTGCGATACCTCCAGCCAGTACTGCACCGTCTTTTCCGGCACGTCCAGCCGCTGGGCCAGCTCCGCCGCCGTGGGCGCGCGGCCCAGTTCGTGCGACAGCACTTCCTGCGTCCGCCGCATGCGGAACAGCTTGTCCACCATGTGCGACGGCAGGCGGATCGTCTTGCCCTGGTTCGCCAGCGCCCGCCGGATGCCCTGCTTGATCCACCACGCTGCGTACGTGCTCAGCTTGCCGCCCTTCTTCGGATCAAACCGGTCCACCGCCTTCATCAGCCCCAGGTTCCCCTCGCTGATCAGGTCCAGCAGCGGCAGCCCCAGCCGGGCGTAATCCCCCGCGATCTTCACCACCAGCCGCAGGTTCGCGCGAATCATCTGCTGCCGGGCCTTCTCATCGCCCCGTTTGATCCGCCGCGCCAGTTTCACTTCCTGTTCGGGCGTCAGCAACTCCACCTGCCCGATCTCCCGCAGGTAGATCCGCATCCCGTGGTCGTCGCGTTCATCCATGGCCCTGATCATCCCAAGCCGCCCCGCGGATTGCAAGCCTCCCTGCGCTTGACTTCCCCCGCCCCCCCTCGCACACTTCCGCCATGCGCTGCCCCAAGTGTGCCCAAACCAACGACAAGGTGATCGACTCGCGCGCCATCCGCAACGGCGATGTCATCCGCCGCCGCCGCGTCTGCGCCCAGTGCGGCCACCGCTTCACCACCTATGAAGAGGTCGTCAAGGCCGTCCTGGTCGTCCTCAAGCGCGACGGCCGCCGTGAAAATTTCTCGCGCGACAAGCTCCGCGCCGCCGTCTGCCACGCCGCCGTCAAGCGGCCCATCTCCGCCCCCCAGATGGACGTCCTCGTCGACGACGTCGTCCGCGAAATCGAAACCGAGTACGAACGCGAAGTCCCCTCCACCGTCATCGGCCGCAAGGTCATGGACAAGCTCGAAAAGGTCGACGAAGTCGCCTTCCTGCGCTTCGCCTCCGTCTACCGCCGCTTCCGCGACGCCTCCCAGTTCCTCTCCGAAATCGAAAACCTCATCGGCCGCCAGTAACTCCCGGCCCCCTCTCCCCATGCGCGAAATCGCCGCCCATCGGTTTTTCCACACTGTGGAAAAAAGTTTTCCACAGTGTGGAAAAATCCCAAAACATTTTTCCATTGTGTGGAAAAACGGCAAAACATTTTTCCATTGCGTGGAAAACTTTTCCGCATGATTCCGATTCCTTCCAGCGACGATCTCCGCGGCGTACTTCGGACCCATCTGGAGAAGCTGATCCGCGGCTCCGCGCTGGATGCCGCCGTCGCCGAGGCCGTTTCCGCCGCCGTCGTCCAGTTCCTGGCGGACCAGCGCCTCGCGCCGCCGCTGCCCGACGATTATCTGCACCTGCTCATCTACCGCGCGCTCCGCACGCTCCGCCAAAGCGACGCCGCCCGCCGCTGGGCCGCGGCCCATCTGCCGGACCAGGTCGATTTGCCCGTCTTCGATCCCGACGTCTGGCCCGGGCCCGTTCCGCTGATCGTCTGGCAGCTCTTCGCTTCGCGCCTCGTCCGCCCCGCCCGCACCCTCACCGCCGAAGGCCGCATTTTGTGGACCCTCGATTTCCGCCGCCTGCGCAAGGAGCAGGCCGGCTGGCTCGAAATCACGCTGCTGCCGGGCCTGCGCGCGCTGCTCGAACAGCTCGCACCCGCGTGGGACGACTTTTCCGGCGCCGGGCTCCTCGGGCTGCGCGGGCTCTACGCCGCCGGCTTCGCCCCCACCCCGCGCCGCCGCCGGAAAAGAAAAACCCATTCGCTGACCGCGCCCCTCGATGCCGCTGCGATCCGCGCCTTCTGCCTCCGCGTCCTCGCCCACCTCCAAGCCGCGCGTGCCTGGAAGCAGACCCCCGCAGTCCTCTACCTCGATTTCCCTTCCCGCGCCTGACCTTCCCTCCCAAAATCAAAAACCCCATACCGGCGCACGCGCCAGAATGACCAGGGCGCGCTTGTGTCATCATTCAAGACGTTGTTGCCGAAAACGCATGTGATTGGCGAACCGACATCTACCCAGACATTGCTCGCCAAGTCGCCGCGCTGCAGAATGTAGTCGCGACCTTCCACGCCAGCGAAGACCACATCCATGCCGTTGGTCCCCGCTTGCAAACTCACCAGCTCCGGCCGTGCAAACTCCAACTGGGCGTTGAAGCCAGTAACCGTGGCGACGGCGGGCACCACGATGTCGCGCGCGGCCTCCAGCGAGTCAACATCGTCGTAAAATTCGCCAACGAAATCACCGGCAGAAAAGTAGACAAAGAATTCGATTCGATAGACGCCGGCGGTGAGGCCGCCGACGGTGTAGGCGCCGGCCGAATCGATCCAATCATAATCGATTCCCGGATACCACCATTCCCAATCCGATCCCGACCATCGGTAGGCGCTGACGCTAACGCCCCAAAGAGTCACGCCATCCGGACCCGTGACGGTACCGGAAATCTTCGAGGCCAGAGCCAGCGAGACATCGAGCATCGTGAGGCGGGCGCTTTCGGCGACGACATGCCCATGCCAGCCGATAAAATTGTCGCCGTCATCGTCGATGCGCAGATCGTATGCGTCGGGCGCGAGACCGCCCAGGAAATACCTGCCGTTTTGATCGGTCAAGGCCCACGCGAGTGGCAGTGAGAAGCCCGGCGGCCAACAATACACTGCGATGCCTTCCAACGGCGTGGTGCCGTCGGGACCGGTAACGGTGCCCGAGATTTCAGCGGCATCGGCAAGCGCGGCATCGATGCCGGAGATGGATTCGCCGTTGGCGATGACCAAGTCGGTCACGCCGGCTTCGTCGGGACTGCCGTCATACCAGGGTTCGTCGCATACATCGTCGTAGAATTCGGTGATGTATTCGGCGAAAGACTCGCGATGTGCCCAATCGTAAAAGCCGACGCGATAGGTGCCGTTGGACAGGCCGCGGATCGCGTAGTTGCCCGCTTCGTCGGTGAAAGCCCAGGCGCTTTTCCCATACCAGTTCCCAAATTCGTTTTCGTGGTTGGCCTGCACCAGGATGCCCGACAAGGGAACTCCATTGGTATCCGTGACGGCGCCGGAAATGCGGGCGGAGTCATCGTTCGCGATTCGAAGAACGATCTGTCCTCTGTCAAGACTGTCGTTTGCCAGGCCGAAAACAGCGATGCGGTAGGCGGTGCCCGACGCGACGTTGAGGTAGCGGCTTTGCTGGGTGCCGCCGCACCGGACCTCGACCAGAGTTTCAAGGCTATCGCCGGTCCAGACGGAGGGATTCGGCTTGAAAAGCGGAAAGTCGGGATCCCACCAATCCCCATCTGCATGGCTGCCGAACGTGTCGATTTGAACCAGCCCGCTGGTCGGAGCGGTCCAGGAAAACCAGACGGATCGAACGGCGTAGAATTCATAGCCGTCGGGCAGGGATTCGCCGGATTCAACGGTGGCCTCGATATTGCTGCCATGGGCCGTGGCGGGAAAGCCGTCGATGACGGCGGGTGAATCGAAGTTGTCGTTCGCCGGTGGCGTCGCGCAAGCGGTCCAAGGCAAGGAGGAAACAACCAGAAGGATGAGGGCGTGTTTCAACGCGCACAAATTAATGGCTGGCGGGCAGGCGCTCAGAAGTAATCCGTCACGCCCAACCCAAGGTCCCACCCGTCTTAACCGAATCGCTTTCATGACATCCGGCCCTTTCTGCTGCGGTTTTGACCGATGGATACGGGCGCACGCGCCAGAATGATGTCCACGGCCCGCTCCCATATGCAAATTCGCGGCCGCCTAATTAATCGTCTGCATTCCCATTATTGGTTGAACCAGTGCGGATTACACTCCGCGCGCGCGAATCATGGTCACCTGGATAACTGCCCGCCCCAATTCCTCATGAATTCCGAGAAGTTGTGCCAGTTTCGCAATAAAGGCTTCTTCCTCCTGCCCGACCATCCCATCTGCCAAAACCATCTCAACGGCAAATGCAAACGCGGTTTCCCGCAATTCCGGTTTCAAGGCTTCCGCCGCTTTTTCGATGGCCCCCATGCCCAGCTGATCCGTGACATTCAGAGCAAAATCAATGACGGCGTCATCTTCGCCTTTGGTGTTGGACGCGAAAACGGGACTGCGCGCGCACATGGAGCGCAAACGGGCGATTTCCTCGTCCGACACGTTCCCGTCCACCCGGATCGCGGCCACAACCACCGTCATGATGGCCTTTTGGGGATTAAAGGCTGGTTGCACTTTTGTCTTGAAGCTATCGAACAAACCCATATTCAGACCTTTCTTTCCTTAGGTTACAGGGGAATGGATCCGCGGCCGTTGCACACGCCGCACTTCTTTTTTCCGGAACCGCCACAATGCTTGCACTCGCGCCAATCGCTGGAGAGAAATCCCCCGCAGTCTTTTTTCCCTTTGCCTTTGCAATCCGGACACGGAACAGACCCCTTTCCCTTGCATTCCTTGCATGTCGCCATTTGATCTTCTCCTTTTTCTGAATTTGAATCGGCGCGAGCTATGCCAAGGATATTTCCGGGGCATCCAGCACCCAGAAAATCAGGTATAGACTGAACAACGGAGGCGCATCGACGGGAACCGCTTTCGGGAATATTTTGTGAATCAGGCAAACCAGCGGGTCGCCCAGGGATACCGCGATGATGGAAAAGAACGCCGCAATGATCCCGACGAATGGCAGTCCCCGCAGCAGCGAGCATACCAGCCCGAGCGGCAGAAACATGCAGATATAGCCGATGGGCCAGATCAGCGGGGCAAACACGGCGGTCATACGCTCATCGGGTGCCTGCGGAAAGACCAGCATGATCACGCCAATAACGATTCCGGCACACAACGAACGAAGCAGGTTGTAGCCCAGGGTTGCGCCCCAGCGAATCTGCCTAAAATCACGAGTGAACTTGAAATCCCGAAGGATTATAGGGGTGCTCATGGATGTCGCCTATGCTGTGGCTATCGCCTTAAAAATAGTAGGAGATGCCAAGCACAAGACCGAGCTCGTCATAATCGGATTCAGCATGGGCAGAGCCATGCGCCGCAGCGCCGGAAATCGCCCCGGTTCCCCGGGCGGATGCTTCGGCGTCGAGTTCAACGTCGAAAATCGAATACAACAGTTCGGCTTCAAACACCAAATTGGGAACCGTCTTGATCGGATTGATTTGGACACCAGCAAACACAACCGGCCCGCTGCCTTCATACGTGTATTTTGCCCTGGCCGTATACCCCGCCTGATATCCGGAATAATTGTAATTTGCGCTGCCGCCGTATTCGATTTCCTGCTCAACGCTGGAAAATCCAAGGCCCGCATATGGCCGCAACCGGATCGATTCCTGTTCCCAAAGTGCGGGGAAAAGGTACATGCCCCGAACGGTGTACCCGGTGTAATCCCCGCCCAAACCGACGTAGTAGGCCTCCGCGGCAAATCGATCCATCATTAGTATCTTCAAACCCGGGCGGAAGCCGATATTCATCCAATCCGCTTTGGCGGTCACGCCGACTCGAAGCGGTTTAGCGCTTTCATCCGCACCTTGAACCTTGCTCAACGTCAGCACCAGCATTCCCACGATACCCATCAGCATGCGAAACGATTTCATTGAATGATCCTTCTTTGTTTTCTCTTCGTTAATCCGCGGCAGTTGCGCGGCAAGCCCTCTGGCATTTTCTCAATGATTTTTAATTGCGTAACCACCGCCAAATTGATCACTTCGGTTATTGAAAGCCGAAGATTTTCAGCTACTTTGCTCAACCTCGCCTTCAGTTCCCCCGGCAAGACCACTTGCAGATTCTCCGACCGCTCATTGAGCTTCATGACGCGAAGATGTATTACATTGATCTACACATTGTCAACCGCTAATATATTGGAAAAAGTTTGGAAATATACGCATCATCAGGAGTTGTGATATGATTCTGACCATGCGCAAAGAAGCTGCTCTTCCGGTTAGATTGGAGTCTGAAACCAAAATTCGACTTCAAATGACTGCGGCGGCGTTGGGTCTTTCACCCTCCGCCTTGATTCGCATCCTGATTTCTTCTTTCGTGGATGAATTTGAGCGCGGCGGCGGCCGGATCCTATTTCCGCCGCAATGGGCCAAGGTTCCCCTCGTTGCTGAACGTCATTCGGAATATTCTGCAACAAATCCTCATGCTCCGGCGCAGGCTAAATCGGTAAAATCCTCCGGCAAACGGTCTACAAACCGCTCTCCACAGAGTTAAACCGGATACAACTTGTCTTCTGGTCGTGACTTATCGCGAAGGTTGCTGGCAAAAACGGCAAGCATGAGCCATATTATCCTCCGCATGCCGCCCGCCTTTGACATCTTCAACGACTGCGAAACCCTCGCCTCCGCGCTGGCCATCCGCGTGGCCGCCTGCGCCGCCGAGGCCATTTCCGCCCGCCGCCGGTTCGCGCTGGCCATCCCCGGTGGGTCCGTCGTCTCCCTTCTCGCCCACGGCCTGGCGGCACCGGTCGCCGCCGCCAACTGGCACGTTTTCTGGACCGACGAACGCCGCGTGCCGCTCTCCGATCCTCAGAGCAATTTCCGCCTCGCCGAAATGGAACTCCTGCCCAAGCTCGCCGGCGCCCGGGTCCATCCGCTGCGCGGGTCGGCCGCCGAGTACGAAAAGGAACTCGCCCCCTTCCTGCCCCTCGACCTCGTTTTGCTCGGCGTCGGCGAGGACGGCCACGTCGCATCGCTCTTTTCCGGAAATCCCGCGCTGCGGGAAACGCAGCGCCTCGTCGCGGACGTCCACGGCGCGCCCAAGCCGCCGCCCGACCGTGCCACGCTGACCTTGCCCGTGCTGAATTCCGCGCGCCAAACCTTCGTCGTCGCCGCCGGCGCCGGCAAGGCCGCCGTCGTCGGCCGTCTTTTTTCCGCGCCCGGCGACCTGCCCGCGCAACGGCTGTCCGGTTCCCCGCGCTGGTGGCTCGACCGCGCCGCCGCCGCCTACCTGAAGGAGTCCCCATGAGCAACGAGATCCCCCAGGCCGACGCCACCACCATCGTCATCTTCGGCGCCACCGGCGACCTGACGCACCGCAAGCTCATCCCCGCCCTCTACCGCAACCGCAAAAAGGGCCGCCTGTGGGACCGCACCCGCATCGTCGGCGTCGCCCGCCGCGACTGGTCCACCGACTACTTTCGCGAGCACGTCCTCGACGGCGTGAAGAAATTCGGCGGCACCTTCGACGATAAGGTCTGGCACGATTTCGCCGGCCGCCTGCACTACGTCCGCGGCGATCTCGAAGTGCCCGCCGATTTTCCGAAAGTTGACGCGCGCCTGCGCGAGATCGAAGGCAAGCCCGCCAACCGCCTCTACTATCTCGCCACCGCCCCCGAGCATTACGGCCCGGCCTGCGACGCCCTCGCTGCCGCCGGCATGAACGCCGAAACCGAAGGCTGGCGCCGCGTTGTCATCGAAAAGCCTTTCGGTCATGACCTGCCGTCCGCCGAAGCCCTCAACCACCGCATCCATGCCTCCTTCCGCGAGCACCAGGTCTACCGCATCGACCACTACCTCGGAAAGGAAACCGCCCAGAACATCATGTTCCTGCGGTTCGCCAATACGCTCTTCGAGCCCGTCTGGAACCGGCGCTACGTCTCCAACATTCAGATCACCGTGGCCGAAAACGTCGATGTCGGCTCCCGCGGCGGCTACTACGACCAGGCCGGCGTCCTGCGCGACATGTTCCAGAACCACCTGCTGCAATTGCTTTCGCTCGTCGCCATGGAGCCGCCCGCCTCGCTCGACGCCAACGCCGTCCGCAACGAGAAGGCCAAGGTCCTCGGCAACATCCGCCCCATCCGCCTCGAGGATACCGTCCGCGGCCAGTACGAAGGCTACCGCGCTGCCGAACGCGTCGCGCGCGATTCGCAGACGCCCACCTACGCCGCCCTCAAGCTGTGCATCGACAACTGGCGCTGGAAGGGCGTGCCGTTCTATCTCCGTTCCGGCAAGGCCATGGCCAACCGCACCAGCTCCATCATCGTCGAATTCCAGGCGCCGCCCGACGTCATGTTCGGCCTCGGCGCCAACCAGTCCTTCACCCCCAACATGCTCTCCATCTGCGTCCAGCCCGAGGAAGGCATCCACCTGCGCTTCGAAACCAAAGTGCCCGACACCGTCGCCGAATCGCGCTCCGCCCGCATGGATTTCAGCTACCGCGACGCCTTCCCCGACATTGCCCTCCCCGACGCCTACGAACGCTTGCTCCTCGACGCGCTCAAGGGCGACGCCTCGCTCTTCGCCCGCAGCGACGGCATCGAAATCGCCTGGGCCCTCCTCGATCCCGTCCTCGCCGGCTGGGAAAAGACTCCGAACATCTCTCCGCTCCATCCCTACGCCCCCAAGACCTGGGGCCCAGCCGCCGCCGACGAACTCCTCGCCCGCACCGGCCACGTCTGGCGCTACGGCTGCGGCGAAGAAGGATGCTTGTTATGACTTCAGATTTGCAGGTAGGGACGGCACGCCGTGCCGTCCGCGGCTGTTCGGCTGTCGTTGTAGCCGGCCTCGCTGAGGCCGGGGCTGTTCCTGTAGCTGCGCCCGCTGGGCGCGGGGCTGTTGGCTGTTTAATTTGAAAGGAATCCCCCACATGAAATCGCAAGCGGACATCGGGGTCGTCGGTCTCGCCGTCATGGGCGAAAACCTCATCCTCAACATGGAAAGCCGCGGCTTCACCGTCGCATGCTTCAACCGCACCGTCGAGAAGGTCGCTGCCTTCGTCGGCGGCCGCGGCCAGGGCAAAAACCTGATCGGCTGCCGGTCCATCCCGGAATTCGTCGCGGCCCTCGCCCGCCCGCGCAAGATCATGATGATGGTTCGCGCCGGCCGCCCCGTGGACGACCTGATCGGCGAACTCTGCCCGCTGCTCGAACCCGGCGATATTCTGATCGATGGCGGCAACAGCCATTATCCTGACACCGTCCGCCGCCGCGACATGGCCGCCAAGCGCGGCCTGCTCTACGTCGGCGCCGGCGTTTCCGGCGGCGAGGAAGGCGCGCTCAAAGGCCCCTCCATCATGCCCGGCGGCGACACAGAGGCCTGGCCGCATATCAAGCCGATTTTCCAAGCCATCGCCGCCAAGGTCGACGGCGTCCCCTGCTGCGAATGGCTTGGCCCTGACGGCGCCGGCCACTTCGTAAAGATGGTCCACAACGGCATCGAATACGGCGACATGCAACTCATCGCCGAAGCCTACCACCTGATGTCGCAAGGCCTCGGCATGGCCCCCGCCGAGATGGCCGCCGTCTTCCGCAAGTGGAATCAAGGCGCGCTCGATTCCTACCTCGTCGAAATCACCGCCGAAGTCCTCGCCAAGACCGACGACGAAACGGGCAAACCCATGGTGGATGTCATCCTCGACGTCGCCGGCCAGAAGGGCACCGGCAAGTGGACCTCGCAGGCCGGGCTCGATTTCGGCGTCGGCATTCCGCAGATCGCCGAAGCCGTCTTCGCCCGCTGCCTCTCCGCCATCAAGGACGAACGCGTCGCCGCATCCAAGGTGCTCGCCGGCCCTTCCGGGAAGTTCACGGGCGACAAGGCGCGCTTCCTCGCCGATCTCGAGCAGGCCGTCTACGCCGCCAAGATCTGCTCCTACGCCCAGGGCTTCCAGCTCCTGCGCGCGGCCTCCGCCGAATACAAGTGGAACCTCAACTTCGGCAACGTCGCCCTGCTCTGGCGCGGCGGGTGCATCATCCGCGCCCGCTTCCTCGGCAAGATCACGGAAGCCTTCGACGCCGATCCCGCGCTGGCGAACCTCCTCCTTGCGCCGTACTTCCAGAAAGTCGCCGCCGACGCGCAGGCCGCCTGGCGGCGTATCGTGAAATCCGCCGTCGAGCTCAGCATTCCCCTGCCCGCCATTTCCACCGCACTCAACTACTACGACGCCTACCGCTGCGCGCGCCTGCCCGCAAATCTGCTCCAGGCCCAGCGCGACTACTTCGGCGCCCACACCTTCGAGCGCATCGACCAGCCCCGCGGACAGTTCTTCCACGTCAATTGGACCGGCCAAGGCGGCTCGACCGCCTCCACGACCTACGTCGTGTGAGAAGCTGCCCCCTGCCGACTGGGCTGTTCGTTCGCCCCCCCCTGCCGGCTTGCCCGGCAGGAGCCCCAAGTTCGCCTCCTGCCACGCAAGGTGGCAGGGCGGCTTCAGCCCCTCCGGCGGGCCCTGCCGCCTTGCGCGGCAGGGGAGCCAACTTCGCCTCCGCCGTACCGGACAGTTGCCGCCCCCTAATCCCTTAAGCCGGAAATCACCAACGCAATCCCAAATCCGATGAGAAGCAACCCAACCAAAAGCCCAAGCAGAGATAACAGGCCAAGACAGCCGCGTTTGAAACAACCACCTAGTTGCCTCAATTGAAACTCTGTTTCTGAACTTTTCTAACGCTTAGCTTTTGATCTGAATCTATCTTAATCCGTACATTCTCCGGACTGTCGTAATACCAATAGGAAAAGTCATCCGCTACATTGAATTCAGGAATATTGTTAGACTTGGCGAATTGCTCCACAAAATCAGATGCTTCCATTTCAGTGCTGCCAAATAAATATTTGACCAGTGCCCCTGAGAAGCCAAAACCGGTAACTTTTTCCAAAAGCATCAAACCCTATGGCTCCCTCCATAATCTTTTTTCCCCCATATGCCGCAACTATTGGATCCTGACTTTTTCCGCTCGCAGCGGAAATAAGCACTTGCTTGCCGCCAGACACACCGACTTCCCATATATCAATCCCTCCAATATCCTGATCTTTTGAAATAATTGGAACTGCTCCGTTGTCGAGTGCGACGCAATCTTTCAGCAAATCCATACAAACCGTTTTTGCCTCGGCAATATCCATTCCGACAGAAAGGCCTTTTATAGCCAATTGACCTTTTGCCTCCCTGCCTCCACATGCACCACATACACCAATCACGCACATGGCGCCAATGATCCAGGCGCCAATATTTTTGCTCTTTATTGTCTGTCCAATTATTTTTTCGCTCATGGTCGTTATCTCCTGTTTCTCGTTTAGATTTTTCCAGCCAAATATAGTTCATATTCATAGTCGCGAATCAGCGCAGGGACAAAAGGGGCCATGATTTTGTTTGGACACACCTTAAATTTCCCCAGCGCATACTGCCCGGCCATGGTGCACCGCTTTCCTAATTTCGTGTATCGGTCGAAAATCACCCGAAGGACATCGTCTTTCAGGGAACCCTTCCCACCGCGGTCACCCCATATCAAGAATAGGCAGCTATTTCTGTAGGTCGCCTTAATGCCGGCGCCTCTATGCCCAAGGTTGGCCGTGCAGTATACTGTCCGGCATCTTCGCTCCAACCACTTTAGGAAGTCCTTGAACTTCAATCCAATCGTTTTGGCAGCCATAGTCATGCCTTCTGCTCTCATTACTATTAATTTTCAGGTTGAATGTGCATAATATGCAAGCATGCGTGGTTCACACTATGTGAACTTTGCTGGTGTAATCATTTTCAGTTTCTTGCAGGAACGTACACGGGCGGGCTTGTAGGCAATCTGCGATGGCGGCGAGCATTTCGCCGGTGGGGAAGCGTTCGCCGGATTCCCGCTGGCTCCAGGTGGACTTGCCGACGCCGAGGGCATCTGCCGCCGCGTTCATTTTCAGGCCCGCTTCTTGGCGCAGGCGTTTCAGATTGCGGCTAAACAAATCATAGAGCTGGTCGCGCTGGATGGTATTGGATTTTGTTTTTCGGGCGGGCATGGCGGAATTTGAAACCCGCGCCGAAAAGAAAGAGGCGCGAACTCCAACTCGCGTCTCTCTCAAGGCGCTGGCATGCCTCCACTGGGACACAAACCGGAGCCGCGCCCATACGGGCACGCCTCCGCTCAGGTCGTTCCAGTGTAAAACTGCCAGTTTGTGAGAGAAACGATACTGCGCGTTAACGTATCAAATTTTCGAAAGGTCTATGGATTCTCTGCTTGTTCTCTTGTTTGGATTCACGCTCCGGGATGCCGAATGTTCCGCATCCCAAGTGCCCTCGCGCTACCAGCCCCCGCCTTCCCAATCCAGCCCAAAAGCCGCCCGACATAAATCCGGCGTTTGCGTTCCTTTCGCGCCGTTTGCGCCCCTTGCGTTAAAAGGTTCCCCTTCTTCGCGGCCTTGGCGTTCTTGGCGAAAAAATGGCTATCCGCTCCGGATCCGGCCGGATCGACGCCCTGGCCCGCACCCGCTCCGTCCGACTGTTCTTCAGCCCTCGCCCATCTCTTCCAGGTTTTCGACGTCGTCGAGGTCCTTGTGGCGGCCCGCAGCCCGTTTGTTCCGGAGAAGATGTTCCCGGGAAATCAACGGAACGGTTTGACCGTCGATTTCCGCCTCGACGCGGGCGGCATGGCACTCGTCGAATGCGACGCCGTCGATTTCGGTCAGCACCTCGATGCGCATGGGGGGCACGCCCATGCGAATGATCTTACCCTGCTCCTGGAAAAGGGCGGGAGACAATCGAGGATCCGTCATGCCAAAACGCTGGAATACCTCCACCAGTTTGGCCGCATTGTCGGGCGAAACGGCCACCCACACGTCCATATCGGCCGTAGCGCGCGGATAGCCGTGAAAGCCGACCGCGTACCCCTCCACGAGCAGATACCGGACTTCAGTTTCGTTCAGCAACTTCAAGAATTCTTTGAAGTCGTCGGGCAACGTTTGCTCGGCCATAAGCTACCTGCCGGTTGATCTGCACCACGCGCAACCGCTCGCTGGCCGAAAGACCCAACCAATAGCGCCGGTCGGGTGCCTTGGCGTGGAGTTTGGCAATCGACAACTGGTTGCGGGCCACTTTCATGACGGTGGAATCCTACTCAATGCGCCTAATATTCTCAAGTTTTTACGGAAGTCCGACTCAAACGAATAGGGCTGAGCCAATCGATCCAGCCAGGTCAATGCCCTGGCCTACAATCGATCTGACAGCCGTTGTCCGATCCCGGCGGGTTGAACCAACCCGCCCTGCCTACGATCTCATCCGTGACCATCCGTTCATTCGTGGTTGATCGGCTGTTCGTTCTAACCGGGTCCACGCCCCGGCCTTCAAATAAATGGACGGCGCTTTCGCGCCGTCCCGGCCGGTTCAGCCTGTGAATCGGGTTATTTCTTCGCCGCGGCGTAGCGTGCGGCGACTTCGGGCCAGTTGACGATGTTCCAGAACGCGGCGACATAGTCCGCGCGCTTGTTCTGGTACTTTAGGTAGTAGGCGTGTTCCCAGATGTCCAGGCCCAGGATCGGCGCGCCGTGTTTTTCGGCCACGTCCATCAGGGGATTGTCCTGGTTCGGCGTCGAGGAAATGAACAACTCACCGCTTTCATCCACGGCCAGCCAAGCCCAGCCGCTGCCGAACCGACCCGTCGCCGCCGCCACGAACTGGGTCTTGAATTCGTCGAACGAGCCAAACGCCTTCTCAATCGCCGCCAGCAAATCGCCCTCGGGAATGCCGCCGCCGTTGGGCGACATGACCTTCCAGAAGAGCGTATGGTTCCAATGTCCGCCGCCGTTGTTGCGCACCGCGGCCGGTAACTGGCTCATCCGCCCGAAGTAGGCCTCCAGCGGCTGGCTTTCGAGATCCGTTCCCGCCACGGCTTTGACCAGATTGTTGAAATAGGCCTGGTGGTGCCGCGAGTAGTGGATTTCCATCGTCTGCGCGTCGATATACGGCTCCAGCGCGTCGTACGCGTACGGCAACGGCTCGAACTGCAAGACCGGCGCCCGATCGCCCTCCTGCGACCACGCCAACGACGCCACGCCCGCGACCAGCGCCCCGATCAACCATTTTCCGATGCTCTGCTTCATATTCACCTCCGGTTTAAGATTGCCCAACCTACCCCCGAATCGGCGGTTTTTCAAATATTCCGCTTTTTCCGTAGCCCGGGGATCCGAGACGGACGGTTGGCGGTTTGGGTCTTCCCTGAACCCTGACCTCTGAATCCTGCTCTCTTCCTAGATGAACAACGTCGGCCCGCTTTCCTTCGAGCGGGCGATGAAGGTGGCGACACCGGCGACCTCGTCCACGTCGATCAGCTCTTCGCGGGTGATGCCCATGACGCCCATGGCCATGTCGCAGGCGATGAACTTCACGCCCATGGCCCGCGCGTTCTGGAGCATGTCCGGCAGCGAGGCCACGTTCTGGCTGGCCATGACGTGTTTCATCATCGCCGTGCCCATGCCCGCCATGTGCATCTTGGAGAGCGCCAGCTTCCGCGCGCCCTTGGGCAGTATCCACCCGAAGGTCGCGCTCAGCAGGCTCTTCTTGACCTGCGGCCCCGGATTCTTCCGCAGCACGCTCAGGCCCCAGAAGGTGAAGAAAATGCTCACCTGCATGCCCGCCGCCGCCATGCCCGTGGCGATGATCAGCGCGGCCAGCACCTTGTCGAACTCGTTGCTGAACAGCACGATCGCGCCGGAGTTGCCCGCGGCAGCCGCCCCGGTGCCCAAGCGAACGTCACCCGCACAGTTTCCGTTTCCTGCTATGGAAGGCCAGAAGCCTATCTCCTGAACATAGTCCCAGTAATCGGAATCAATAAGGTCCAGACGCGTGTTGTCATCTATAGTGTAGCGGCCCCAGCTATGCCCCACGTCAATATTCTGTAAATCCCCTTCATCAGCGAAGAGACCTGCCTTCACGTCATAGACATAGACGGTCGTCTTGAGGCTTGAGTCTGTCCCCCCGCAGCTGAATGTGAACTCCGTCTTTGAGGCGCCAGCCGAAATCGTCCGGCTGACAGTTCTGGTCAGCTTTGCGGAGCCAATCCCGCCCTGCAAAGTCCAACCAGCAGGAAGCTCGCTCTCGGATAGATTAGGCGTGATCGTTGCGCGTACCGTGACCGGATCAACGGGGTATTCCATCGGTTGGGCAATCGGAACAACGAAAATTCGTGTCTTCGGATTGCCGTCGCCGTCGTCGATCTCCTGGAGATTCTGCATAGAATCCGGCTGAATGGTGTCCACTTTAAGGATGGAACCTTCTACCGCGGTCCAAAAAAACACCGCGGCTTGGCGGCGCTCGCTGGGGGCGGTCCGGGCGTGGGCCTTCTTCAAGTCGGTCTGCACGACGTGGGTGTAAATCTGCGTCGTCGAGATCGGGGCATGTCCAAGCAGTTCCTGAACATGCCGTATGGATGCACCGCCCTTGAGCATCTCGGTGGCGCACGTGTGGCGCAGGCGGTGCACGGTGTAGAGGTCGCCGAGTCCGGCACGGCCGCGGTGAAGGATGAACTGCTGCCGGAGATTCGCCGTCTTGAACGGCTCGCCCTGGACGGTGACGAAGACCACCGGCGTTTGCTTGTCGGCAAGCAGGATCGGCCGCACGGCCTTGATGTACTCGGCGAGGTAGGACGCCGCTACCTTCCCCACCGGGACGACGCGGTCTTTCCGGCCCTTGCCTTCGACGACGCGAAGCATGCGCTCCTGCAAGTTCACCTCGTAGAGCGTGAGCTTGCAGAGTTCCCCGCCACGAAGTCCGGTCGAGTAGAGCACCTCGAAGATGGTGCGGTCCCGGAACCCCGTCGGCGTGGTGAGGTGCGCGGCCTGCAGGAGTCGCGTCACCTGGTCTTTGTCCATGATGCCGCGCGACAGTTTTCGCGGGTCGCGGTACTCGGGGATCCGGGCGGCGAGATTCGAGAGGATCAGCCCGCGCTTGAAGAGCAACCGGAACAACAGCCGTACGCAATGCACATGCCGATTGCGGTAGGCCACGGTGGTTTTCTTGCCGCCCGGTCCCTGACGGACGCGGGGGTGCGCCGGAAAGGGCAACGCGTGAGGGAGTCTTCGACCGAACGAACGCATAACGCGCGCCGTTATGCGACGTTGCCCGGCCGGCCGCCGCGTAGGGGCGGACGAGTTCCGGCGCGGCCCCGCGCGGCTTGGCGCTGCGTCGCCCGCATCACCCATCAACGACTGATTCACGGACAAGCCGCACAACGCGCAGCGGCACGCATTAAGCGGAGGGCCTTCAAGGCGAAGTGGACGGGGACGCCGCAGGCGGCAACGGCCGCTTGGCCTTGATGGCCCGGAGCGTCGAGGTGAGCGACCAACGCGAGCGAACACCGCACCCGTAGGCCTTGGCGCAAAATGTGCGTAAGCAGATTTTGTGCAAGGGCCGGAGGGTAGATCCGGAGCGGACATAGCAACTCAATCCTCTATGGCATATCGAAGCAGGTTTTTCCATGCATCAGCACTCATGTGACCCTTTTGTTCCTCAACGAATACGTCGTAGCCGGTTCCCTTGATCGCCATCAAAGCTTGTACTGCAAGAGATGTTCGATGCTTGTTTCCTGGTGCGTCAACGACCCCAAGAAGTGGCTGTACAGCAGGCTCACCAATTGCAACAAGAGCCGACACGGAAGGGGTGTCGTGATGCTTTGCATCTTGGTACTCCAGGTTCTCAATAAGAACAGGAATCGCGTTTGCTCCGCCATATTTTCCCATTAGTCTAAGCGCTGTCGCTTTTTGAACATTCTTCTCTGGCGACTCCTTCTGATTGTTGGTTATGAAGCTCTTCAGGAAAACGACGCGATCAACTTGCGAAGTCATCTTCATCACTTCTGTTTCGATTTTATTGTCGATATTCGGAACGTGTTTATCGGATGTTTGTTCTGTTTGCATACTCGCTCGCATTGGCTCACTAAATCCCTCTACAGGTATTAGAGCGGCAAGACCCACCGACAGACAGATAGTTGCTAGGCATGGTTTCATTGATATTCTCCTCATCCTTCATGGCGTTGACGGTGTTCCCACTGTGGTCGATCCCGGTGTGATTTCATTTGGTTCAGACGTCTTCCTCCGCCATGTGCCTGAACCGTTATCCTCAAGCCATGTGATGGAGTGCCATTCATAATCGTCTGAACACTTTATCCAACCACTCGATCCAAGCTTGATGTTGACGAATTCAACAAAGCTCGCCTTGTAGACGGCTTCGTCAGCAAAGGAAATCGACGAATTGAACCCCGGAGTATCTATGACGTAAATGTGCTCATCAACTGACGGCGTCAAATCTTCATCGCCATCATGACTATCGTCATCTGCCCCTGGGCCAACATGCGTGTCCTGTTGCCAAGTGGAGCCCGTCTTTGACCACGTAGCTCGTTCCTTCGTGCGCTTGATGTCATAACTGACATTAGCAATTGCGCCAAATCCTGACGGTGAAATGGTGTTCTGAATCAGCATGCCATTCTTTGTGCCGCTACTGGCCCCGTATGCTACCGGCGAAGGGCTTACGCTACTGTCGCCGGGAGTTGGACCTGTGTTATTGAAGCTTGTGAACGTGCTCCAAGCAACCCACACGTTCGCTTGGCGGCAAGAAGATCCAGTTACACTTACGTGGACTTCCTGCTTCGTACTTGTGCTGCGACTCAAGGTAGCTTTCAAGGGGTCGCTGGCATCCTCGGTCGCACCTTGCCAATCAATAACCGCTCGCGTCTCCGGTGTATCAGGTGAAATAGTGGCTCTTAGAGTGATATTGCCGGAACCCTTAACCGATGCGATGTTGTCAATCCCGCCACTTTCGTTGAGGTAGAACGAATCAGCATCAGACGAATCAACCTCAATAGTGTCCACTTTAATGACGCTTTCCATGGGGACGGGGTAGGTGCAGCCTTCGGCGGAGGGGGGCGGTAAATCGAAGGCGGGGGTATAGACCGTGCCGCCGGTGCCGAGGACGTCCGCGGTGCGTTGCACCACTGAGGTGCCCGAGCCGCCGTTGGCCGGGATGAATTTCTCCCACCAGAAGACCCGGTACGTTATCGTTCGACGTACCCGCGCAACCGTCCAGGCTCGTTGCATTAGGCGACAGCGGGACGGTGAGCACAGCCGGTGACAGGTCCCCTGGCGCCGGATGTGCCGGGTGCAACGCGATATGTCAGCGAACCAAAACCATCCCATTTGTGTAGAATAGATCGGCTTGCTGCGAAAGATAACTTCGAAGAGTGGTGCCATCTGCCGTGATGTTGATAGAGAAGTAGTTCGTATCCAGATTATCGATCTCACCGGCGATTAGACCCGCATCGATATCCTGCTTCAGTCTCTCGCGATTAAGGTCCGCTACCAACATCTGATTCGAGTTGGCATTAAGCGTAACCATGCTAATGTTCCAAAGGCCTGTTTCGCCCCTTAAGGATGCAATAACTTCACCGCTCACGCGGGTGAGTTGTGCCGTTTCCGTGGATGATGTCATTCCATCGGAGCAGGTAACTGTTATATTCGTTCCTACCTGCTGGATTGAAATGACAACAGCTTGCTGAGGGGTCTCACCCGCGACTTCCCAGAGATTCCAGTCTCCAAGATATGGAGTAACGTCGACCTCGCTTCCCGGCGGGACATCCACGGGATAATCGGAAGTCACGTTGCAGGAAGCCAACATAAGCGTTGTCACCAAGCTCGTCAGCAGCGAGCCAATGATGCTTCTTGAACCTGGTTTCATTGCAAATCCTTTCATTATGGCGCAGGAATGCAGGGATTTCCTAATATTCCATTTGTATGTCCGGTGAATTCATAATCACACGCTGGTGTAGGCGGCATTGATGGCGGAGGACCCATCCATCGGGTGGCCCCATTTCTGATCGCATCAAGAATGCAGTCCGTACAATCTGAACACCCCATGCTTGCCTGTACTCCGACGCCGTTGTTGTGAAAATCCATAATCGCATGACCCGCCCTGCAATCATTCTGGGCATACTCTTCATGCGCATCACCCAATTCAGCGGCTGTATTGGCATTACATATCTGGGCAACTCGACACATCAGAAAGGCATGCTGAAACGCATTGCCAACATTGGGATCACGTGCACAGTTTGCATTCGGGAAGACACGATGGACTTCAGCAAAGACAAGACGATCAATATTCATGTTGCGCAAGCGACGCGCGCAGATGGGGTGTCGCATAGCCCAATCGATTTCTGCTTCAGTCCGTCCAGCGAAGAAACGCGCATTGTTGGGTTGGCGCGGTGGATACCCCTGTGGACCCCACACAGTGATCTCGACTTCGTCATAATATAACGGCGAAGCCGCATCTGCCACGCGCACAACAACGACCCCGTTATTCGCGGTCTCCAGCACTGTCAGCACAGTTGATGAGCCAGATGAAGAACTTAGAGAAGCTCCTCCCGTTGAATCCGATTCAATGGTCCACTCTAATGACCGGCCAGCAGGAGAGGCTTCAGCATTGATGATCAGATCACAACTTTTACACAGAATTTCAGCGTCGGGATTTATGGAAACGATCTCCACTTTAAGGATGCTTTCCATGGGGGCGGGGTAGGTGCAGCCTTCGGCGGAGGGGGGCGGTAAATCGAAAGCGGGGGTATAGACCGTGCCGCCGGTGCCGAGAACGTCCACGGTGCGCTGCACCACCGAGGTGCCCGTGCCGCCGTTGGCCGGGATGAATTTCTCCCACCAGAAGACCCGGTACACCACCCCGGAAACGCTGGGCAGGCTCCAGCGGTAGCGGAGTTTCTGGAGCTGCAGGCTGGCGCGGTTGGTGGCCATCAGATGGAT
>Ga0209312_1000170_pt1 | contig 70719 bp, 47 predicted proteins | sample BioC13SIPDNA_4_FD_185744 | JGI IMG/M metagenome (GOLD analysis project Ga0209312, IMG submission 185744) | Anaerobic biogas reactor microbial communites from Washington, USA - Biogas_R1_B C13 SIP DNA (SPAdes) (version 2) | ecosystem: Engineered > Bioreactor > Anaerobic > Unclassified | place... | reverse complement strand
TATGATTATCTGGGTTCATTCCTTGCCACCTCTGTTGCTTTGATTTTCAGCAACTTCAGTGTAACTGAGCTACGCAAGGAATGAGCCTCTTTTTGTCCTCCTGCGGCAATTCATTTTACAACCTACCCGGCCGCCCGCATCCCCCGTAGGAGCATCATCCATACAACATGCGCCTCCTGGCAATGCATGCTTGACACTACCCAGAAATGGTGATATTATTTATGATTGCATCAGTATCGTCAAGATGCGGCGGCCCAGGGTTGTTTCCTTATTATACAACCCGCCTGCCACACGGGGTACTGGGCAGGAATAAAGGGGTGATTTGGAAATATGGCTCACGAGGTCCAGATGGGGAAACTGCGCAAGCGCATGAGCTTCTCCCGCATCGATGAAGTGCTTGACATGCCCAACCTGATCGAGGTACAGAAAAACTCGTACCGGCGTTTCCTGGAGGAGGATTTCCGGGAAGTGCTCAACGACGTCTCCCCCATCACCGACTACAGCGAGAACCTGGTGCTGGAGTTTGTGGACTATGCCCTGGACAAGACACCCAAGAACAGCGTGGAGCGCTGCAAAGAGCGTGACCTGACCTACGCCGCGCCGCTGAAGGTGTTTGTGCGGCTGAAGAACCGGGAAACGGGCGAGATCAAGGAGAGCGAGGTCTTCATGGGGGATTTCCCGCTGATGACTGAGCACGGCACCTTCATCATCAACGGCGCTGAGCGCGTGATTGTCAGCCAGCTGGTGCGCTCCCCGGGGGTTTATTATACCAAGCAGATTGACAAGGCCGGCAAGGAACTGTTTTCCGGCCAGATTATCCCCAACCGCGGGGCCTGGATTGAGTTTGAAACCGACAGCAACGACGGCCTGTGGGTGCGCATTGACCGGGCGCGCAAGCTGCCCGTCACCGTGATCCTGCGCGCGCTGGGCTACGGCACGGACGAGCAGCTCTATGACCTGCTTGGCGAGGACGAGCGGCTGGTGGCCACCATCACCCACGGGGACGCCAACATCAAATCCGAAACCGACGCGCTGATTGAAATCTACCGCCGCCAGAAGCCCGGCGAGCCGCCCACGGAGGAAGGCGCCCGGGTGCTGCTGCGCAACCTGTTTTTTGACCCCAAGCGCTATGACCTCATGCGCGTGGGCCGTTACAAGTACAACAAGAAGCTGGGCGTGGCCGACCGCATTGCCGGCCAGGTGTCCGCAGAGACCCTCACCCACCCGGACACCGGCGAGGTGCTGGTGAAAAAGGATGCCCGGATCAGCGAGGAGGCCGCGCTGGCCATCCAGAACGCCGGCATCAACATGGTCAACCTGAAGGTGGGTGACCGCGTGCGGCGCGTGGTGGGCAACAACTTTGCCGACGCGGCCGAGCACCTGCCCTTTGACCCCAAGGAGTGCGGCATCCTGGAAGCCGTGCACCTGCCCACCCTCAAGCGCATCCTCGAGCAGGTGCCTGAGGAGGGCTGGAAGCGCGCGGTGACCGAGCAGGCCCAGAACCTGGTGCCCAAGCACATCATCATTGACGACGTCGTGGCTTCCATCAGCTACCTGCTGGGGCTGCCCCACGGCATTGGCAGCGTGGACGATATTGACCACCTGGGCAACCGCCGCCTGCGCTCTGTGGGCGAGCTGCTGCAAAACCAGGTGCGCATCGGCATGTCGCGCCTGGAGCGCGTGGTGCGCGAGCGCATGGCCATCCAGGACGCCAACGATGTCAAGCCCGGCGACCTGATCAACATCCGCCCGGTATCCGCCGCCATCAAGGAGTTCTTTGGCTCCTCCCAGCTCAGCCAGTTCATGGACCAGCCCAACCCCCTGGCCGAGCTCACCCACAAGCGGCGCCTGTCCGCCCTGGGGCCCGGCGGCCTCAACCGCGACCGCGCGGGCATGGAGGTGCGCGACGTGCACTACAGCCACTACGCCCGCATCTGCCCGATTGAGACGCCGGAAGGGCCCAACATCGGCCTGATTGGCTCGCTGGCCACCTACGCGCGCATCAACGAGTACGGCTTCATTGAAGCCACCTACCGCAGGGTGGACCCCAAGACCCACCGGGTGACGGATGAAATTGTCTACATGACCGCCGATGAGGAAGACAAGTACCACATCGCCCAGGCGCTGGAGCCGCTCAATGAGGACGGCAGCTTTGTCAACGACCTGATCACCGTGCGCTGGCGCGAGGAAGTGCTGCGCGTGCCCCGGGAGATGGTGGACTACATTGACGTGTCCAGCAAGCAGCTGGTGTCCGTGGCCACCAGCATGATCCCCTTCCTGGAGAATGACGACGCCAACCGTGCGCTGATGGGTTCCAACATGCAGCGCCAGGCGGTGCCGCTGCTGATTCCCGAGGCGCCCATCGTGGGCACCGGCATGGAATACAAGGCGGCCTATGACTCGGGCGTGGTGCTGCTGAGCAAGCATGAGGGCACCGTGGACGCCGTGAGCGCGGATGAGATTGTGGTCCGCGACGGGCTGGGCGAGCGGCACAGCTACAAGCTGGTGAAGTTTGCCCGCTCCAACCAATCCACCTGCATCAACCAGCGCCCCCGCGTGAACGTGGGCGACACGGTCATGGTGGGCGACCTGCTGGCCGACGGCCCGGCCACCGAGCTGGGCGAGATTGCCCTGGGCCGCAACGTCCTGATCGGCTTCATGACCTGGGAAGGCTACAACTATGAGGACGCCGTGCTCATCAGCGAGAAGCTGGTGAAGGAGGACATCTACACCTCCATCCACATTGAGGAGTACGAGTCCGAAGCCCGGGAAACCAAGCTGGGTCCGGAGGAAATCACCCGGGACATCCCCAATGTGGGTGAGGAAGCCTTAAAGGACCTGGACGAGTTTGGCATTGTGCGCGTGGGTGCCGAGGTGCGCTCCGGCGACATCCTGGTGGGCAAGGTGACCCCCAAGGGCGAAACCGAGCTGACTGCGGAGGAGCGCCTGCTGCGCGCGATCTTTGGCGAAAAGGCCCGCGAGGTGCGTGACACCAGCCTGAAGGTGCCCCACGGCGAATCCGGCATCGTGGTGGACGTGAAGCTGTTCACCCGGGAAAACAAGGATGAGCTGTCCCCCGGGGTCAACCAGATGGTGCGGGTGTACATCGCACAGAAGCGCAAGATTTCCGTCGGCGACAAGATGGCCGGCCGCCATGGCAACAAGGGCGTGGTTTCCCGCATCCTGCCCGAGGCGGACATGCCCTTCCTGCCGGACGGCACGCCGCTGGACATCGTGCTCAACCCCCTGGGCGTGCCTTCGCGCATGAACCTGGGCCAGGTGCTGGAGGTGCACCTGGGCATGGCCGCCAAGCAGCTGGGCTGGCACATCGCCACCCCGGTGTTTGACGGCGCCAACGAAAAGGACATCGAAGACACCCTGGAGCAGGCGGGCCTGAGCCGCGACGGCAAGACCATCCTGTATGACGGGCGCACCGGAGAGCCCTTTGAGAACAAGGTAACCGTGGGCTACATGTACTACCTGAAGCTGCACCACCTGGTGGATGACAAGATGCACGCGCGCTCCACCGGCCCCTACTCCCTGGTCACGCAGCAGCCCCTGGGCGGCAAGGCCCAGTTTGGCGGCCAGCGCTTTGGCGAGATGGAGGTCTGGGCGCTGGAGGCCTATGGCGCGGCCAACACCCTGCAGGAGATCCTCACCGTCAAGTCCGACGATGTGGTGGGCCGCGTGAAGGCCTATGAATCCATCGTGAAGGGCAATTCCATCCCCACCCCCGGCATCCCCGAGAGCTTCAAGGTGCTCATCAAGGAGCTGCAGGCCCTGAGCCTGGACATCAAGGTCTGGGGCGACAACCAGGAGCAGATCATCATCCGCGAGTTTGAGGACGACGAGCTGCAGATGCCCAGGGTGCCCACTGTGGAGGCGGAAAGCCAGGAGGAGATGGCCGCCAAGCTGGACGAGCTGGACGTGGACGCCATCAGCCTGAGCATGGACGACCTGTCATTGGCTGATGAGCTGGAGGACACCCAGAAGCCGGCAGCCCCCGTCAACAGGCAGGCCCTGCTGGACGAGGACAGCGGCGCTGAGGACGATGACCTGGATGACGACCTGGAGCTGGATTTTGACGATGACGACATCGAGATTGAGTAAGCGTAGCCGAACCCACCTGCCGCGCAAGGAGATAGAAATCAATGTTTGAACTGACAAACCTGGAATCCATCCAGATCGGCATGGCCTCGCCGGAGGAAATCCGCCAGTGGAGCTATGGCGAGGTCACCAAGCCCGAGACCATCAACTACCGCACGCTCAAGCCCGAGCGCGGCGGCCTGTTCTGCGAGCGCATCTTCGGGCCTGTGAAGGACTGGGAGTGCAGCTGCGGCAAATACAAGCGCATCAAATACCGCGACAAGGAAAAAATCTGCGACAAGTGCGGCGTGCAGGTCACCCGCGCCAAGGTGCGCCGGGAGCGCATGGGCCACATTGAGCTGGCCGCCCCGGTCAGCCACATCTGGTACTTCAAGGGCATCCCCAGCCGCCTGGGCATGCTGATGGACGTGAGCCCGCGCAACCTGGAGAAGGTGCTGTACTTCGCCTCCTACATCGTGATTGACCCGGGCAACACCGACAACACCAAGACCGAGAAATACGCCCTGATTTCCGACACAGCCTACCGCGCCCTGATGGCCAAGCCTGAGGAGGAGCGCGGCAGCTTCCGCGCGGGCATCGGCGCGGAGGCCATCAAGGTGCTGCTGCAGGACCTGGACCTGGATGGCCTCAGCCGCGCCCTGAAGGAAGAGATTGAGATGCTCACCGAGAAGGAGCGCGACAAGGAGACCGAGTCCCAGCGCCGCTCCCACGCCATCAAGCGCCTGGAGGCGGTGGAGGCCTTCCGCCAGAGCAACAACCGTCCCGAGTGGATGATCCTGGACGTGCTGCCCGTCATCCCCCCGGACCTGCGCCCCATGGTGCAGCTGGACGGCGGCCGCTTCGCCACCAGCGACCTGAACGACCTGTACCGCCGCGTCATCAACCGCAACAACCGCCTCAAGCGGATGCTGGAGATGGGCACGCCGGACATCATCGTGCGCAACGAAAAGCGCATGCTGCAGGAAGCCGTGGACGCGCTGATTGACAACGGCCGCCGCGGCCGCGCGGTGACCGGCCCGGGCAACCGGCCGCTCAAGTCCCTGTCCGACCTGCTGCGCGGCAAGCAGGGCCGTTTCCGCCAGAACCTGCTGGGCAAACGCGTGGACTATTCCGGCCGCTCCGTCATCGTGGTGGGGCCGGAGCTGAAGCTGCACCAGTGCGGCCTGCCCAAGGAGATGGCGCTGGAACTGTTCAAGCCCTTTGTGATGGAGCAGCTGGTCACCCTGGGCATCTCCAACAACGTCAAATCCGCCAAGCGCGCGGTGGAAAAGGTGCGCCCCGAGGTGTGGGACATCCTGGAGGAGGTCATCCACGAGCACCCGGTACTGCTCAACCGCGCACCCACCCTGCACCGCCTGGGCATCCAGGCCTTTGAGCCGGTGCTGGTGGAGGGCAAGGCCATCAAGCTGCACCCCCTGGTGTGTACCGCCTACAACGCTGACTTTGACGGCGACCAGATGGCCGTGCACGTGCCGCTGTCCTCAGAGGCACAGGCCGAGGCCCGCTTCCTGATGCTGGCCGCCAACAACATCATGAAACCCCAGGACGGCAAGCCCGTCATCTCCCCCACCCAGGACATGGTCATCGGCTGTCACTACCTGACGCTGGAGGACAAGAACGCCCTGGGCGCCGGGCGCGTGTTCGCCAGCCAGGACGAGGCGGAGATGGCCTACCACGCGCAGGAAATCTCCCTGCACGCGCCCATCAAGGTGCGCCTGACGCGCAGCTTTGAGGGGAAGACCGAGCGCAGGCTGGTGGAATCCACCCTGGGCCGGCTCATCTTCAACGCCGTCATCCCCCAGGATCTGGGGCTGCAGCCGCGCAACTCCATGGACGACATGTTCCTGCTGGAGATGGACCACGAGGTGGTCAAGAAGGACCTGGGCCGCATCGTGGACAACTGCTACCACACCCATGGCGTCAACCTGACCGCGCAGGTGCTGGATGAAATCAAGCGCCTGGGCTACACCTACTCCACCCGGGGCGCGATCACCGTGTCCATCTCCGACATCGTGGTGCCCCCGGAGAAGCAGGAGCTGCTGGACAAGGCGGACGAGCAGGTGCGCAGCATTGAGACGCGCTACCGCCGCGGCCTGATGAGCGAGGATGAGCGCTACAAGTCCGTCATCCAGGTTTGGGGCGACACCACCAACGACCTCAAGGGCCGGGTGATGGGCGTGCTGGACAAGAACAACCCCATCTACATGATGACCAACTCCGGCGCGCGCGGCAGCGTGGGCCAGGTGAGCCAGCTGGCCGGCATGCGTGGGCTGATGGCCTCGCCCTCGGGCAAGACGATCGAGCTGCCCATCCGCGCCAACTTCCGCGAAGGCCTCAACGTGCTGGAGTTCTTCATGTCCTCCCATGGCAGCCGCAAATCCCTGGCGGATACCGCGCTGCGCACGGCCGACTCCGGCTACCTGACCCGCCGCCTGGTGGACGTGTCCCAGGAGGTCATCGTGCGGGAGGTGGACTGCTTTGAGAACCGCGACGAGAAGATCCGCGGCATCACCGTGCAGCCCATCAGCGAGATTGAAACCCTGGAGGAGCGCATCAACGGGCGCGTGGCCGCGGCCGACGTGGTGGACCCCATCAGCGGGGAAATCCTCTGCCTGGCCAACCAGGAGGTCACCCCCCAGCTGGCGCGCAAGATTGCCGACGCGGGCGTAACCACCATGCAGGTGCGCTCGGTGCTGACCTGCCGCTGCCAGAACGGCGTGTGCGCCAAGTGCTACGGCACCAACCTGGCCCACAGCGGCCTGGTGGACATCGGCGAGGCGGTGGGCATCATCGCCGCCCAGTCCATCGGCGAGCCCGGCACCCAGCTGACCATGCGCACCTTCCACACCGGCGGCGTGGCAAACGTGGAGGACATCACCCAGGGCCTGCCCAGGGTGGAGGAGCTGTTTGAGGCGCGCAAGCCAAAGCGTGAGGCCACCCTGTCCGACATCGCGGGCACGGTGTCCATCCAGACCACCAAGAAGCGCCGGGAAATCGTGGTCACCTCCGAGCACGACCCGGAGGAAAAGAAATCCTACCTGATCCACTACGGCGCCAGGCTCAAGGTGGAGGCGGGCGACCGCGTGGAGGCGGGCGATGAGCTGATTGAAGGCTCCATCAACCCCCACCACCTGCTGCGCATCCTGGGCGTGAAGGCGGTGCAGGACTACCTGCTGCGGGAGGTGCTCAGCGTCTACCACAGCCAGGGTGTGGGCCTGGCCGACAAGCACATCGAGGTCATCATCCGCCAGATGCTGCGCAAGGTGCGCGTGGAGGAATCCGGCGACACCAACCTGCTGCCCGGTTCCATGGTGGACATCTTCCAGTTTGACGAGGCCAACGCCCAGGCGGTCAAGGCCTTTGAAGAAAAGCTGGCCAACGGCGAAGTGGGCCCGGACGACCAGCCCCGCGTGGCAAGCGCCAAGCGCGTGCTGCTGGGCATCACCAAGGCCTCCCTGGCCACGGATTCCTTCCTGTCCGCCGCCTCCTTCCAGGAGACCACGCGCGTGCTCACCGAGGCCGCCATCAAGGGCAAGATGGACCCGCTGGAGGGCCTGAAGGAGAACGTGATCATCGGCAAGCTGATCCCGGCCGGCACCGGCATGCGCCGCTACAAGAACATCGAGCTGCAGGAAACCTACTGACAGCTGAACCGGAGAAACTCCCCGTGCCATTTGGCGCGGGGAGTTTTTGTTGATCCTATATAGGAAAAAGGGCCTTGCCCGCTACTCCCCCAGCCTGTCCAGGATGGTGTTCCGGATGGCGGCAATCTCATCATAAGCGGAGGCGAAGAGGAAGTCGCTGTAGTGGATGTCGCAGTCAAAGCGCCCGCCCTTCTCCCGCAGCATGATGGTGAAGCGCACCTGGTCGCCAATCGCGTCGCCATCCCGGCGGTTGGTGTAAAAGACCCAGTGCGTCTCAGTGACGTGCTGGTTCTCCGGGTCCTGATGGGACTGGGCGACCGCCTGCGCCAGCAGCCCGGCCAGCGGGGCATAGTCCGAGGGCACCAGGAAACTGACGCCGTATTCCTCCGGCGGGGCAAAGAGAAACCCAAGGTGGTCCTCATCCTCCAGCTGGTACCACTGGGTGCGCCGGCGGTCATGCTCGCCATAGGGAAAGGTTTCGTCAAAGAGCTTTTTCATGCATATCCTCCTGTATACAAAATGATGGCGGCCGGACACGCCGCAGGGGCGGCGGCCTCAGTGCTCCAGGCCCTGTTTTTGGTTGAGCCGCGCCACGCGCAGAATGACCACCCCCACCCCCACCATCAGCAAGCCCACCAAGAGCATCAGGGTTTGCTTCTCCCCAAAGGGCACTCCCAGCAGCTGGAAGCGCAGGTGCCTAAGCCCCGTTACAAAGCTGCGGCCCAGGGTGGCGGCGGTGAGGGCGGCCAGGAAGTTGGCGGTGGAGTAGAAGGCCACGTGCAGGGTCTGGTTGTCCTCGGGCAGGTTGATGAAGGCCACGCTGGTGAAGGCCAGGTTGATGCCGCACATGCACAGGAAGCTCCAGATGACCCCGATGGGGTAGAGAAACAGCCGGCCGGGTGACACAAAGGCCAGGATGGCATAATGCGGCGCCAGCAGCAGGATGGCCAGGCCCAGGGGGCGCAGCCAGTTGTACTTGAGGTAAACCCGCCGCCACAGGAAGGTGAACAGCATGAGCACCACCACGTTGAGGGAGGCGACCAGCATGATGTAGGAATAGCTGACCTGCAGCTCCCGCAGCAGGTAGACGGTGTAAAAGCTGCCGGGCATGTTCACCACCAGGCTCCAGAGCACCACCACCAGGATGCTGCGCAGGTACACCTTCTGGCCCCAGGTTTGGGTGAGCAGGGAGCGCAGGCGGATTCGCTGCGCCGGCTGCCTGCGGGGCAGTTCGGGGATGCGCAGCAGCATCAGGATGTCCACCGCCGCCAGCAGCAGGGCCAGCACGCGCAGGACACTTAAGCCCCACAGCTCCTGCCCGGAGGCCTTGAACAGGTCCACCACCCCGGAACCCAGCAGGTTGAACAGGGCGATGAAGATGCCGTTGAGCATGGTGACCAGGGAATAATACTGCACCCGCACCCCGGGCGGGATGTGCGCGATGTGCCACACGGTGAAGCCGGGGCCCGCAATGGCGCCCAGGGCATTGACCACAAAGACCGAAAAGCCCAGGAAGACCAGCCTGGTCTGCTGGGCCAGCGGCATCAGGGGGATGAGGCCGATGAAGAGGATGTTCACCAGGTGGATTAGCACGCGGATGCCAATCAGCAGCGGCTTGCGCCGCGAGAAGCGCTCCAGGAGCACAGGCGAAAGCAGCTGCAGCAGGTTGGCGCCAAAGATGAGCATGGTCATCAGCCCCACAAAGGCGTCATCCGCCCGCAGCAGGATCATCAGGCCGGTGAAGAAGTTGCCGCCAATCAGGTTAGCGGTCACATTGGCGGTGAGGTTGTGAAAAATCAGCGAGCGGCGCGCCTGGTTGCTGGCCTCATCGCCCGATACCTGCCAGCCGGAGCTGACCAGCTTGCCCATCCGCGCCAGGATGGCCTTTTGGCCTGTGTACCTGCCTTGTGACATGTGCCCCCCGCGTCCTTGCATTTTGCCCCATTATACACATAAAGGGCGCGTTGGACAGCGGTTTGTGCCGGGCGCGGCCCACATCCTTTGACAAGCCAGGCGCTGTGGGGTATCTTGTTGGCGGACCAACTGCACAGGGCAGCACCGGGGGGCCGCTTGGCGCGGCTTGCCGGTACCATATCAACAAGATACAGGAGAACGCGCACATGAAGAAGTTCAAATGGGGCATCCTGGCGCCGGGCTACATCGCCAACCGCTTCGCACAGGGACTGGCCGTCATCCCGGACGCCATCCCCTGGGCTGTTGGCTCACGGGACCTGGGCCGGGCACAGGCCTTTGCCGAGAAATACGGCTTTCACAAGGCCTATGGCAGCTATGAGGAGCTGGCGGCGGACAGCGAGGTGGACGCCATCTATGTGGCCACGCCCCACCCCTTCCACGAGCAGGCGGTGCTGCTTTGCCTGAACCACGGCAAGCCGGTCATTTGCGAGAAGCCTTTCGCGGCCAACCTGGTCCAGGCGCAGAAGATGGTGAACCTGGCGCGGGAAAAGGGGCTCTTCCTGATGGAGGCGATGTGGACACGCTTCCTGCCCGCGGTTAAAAAGGCCATGGCCCTCATTGAGGAGGGCGCCATCGGCACCGTGCGCCACCTGAGCGCCGACTTTGGCTTCCGCACGGATGTGCGGCCCGAAGGCCGCCTGTTTGACCCGGCCATGGCGGGCGGCTCGCTGCTGGACGTGGGCGTGTACAACCTGGCCTTTTGCAGCCTGGTGTTTGGCAGTCAGCCCGACCGCCTGCAATCCCACCTGGTGCTTGGGGAAACCGGCGTGGACGAGGTGGCCACTGCCCTGCTGAACTACAGGGGCGGCCGCAGCGCCTTTGTGATGTCCGCCATCCGGGTCAACACCGCGCAGGAGGCGGTCATCTACGGTGAGTCGGGCAGCATCCGCATGAAGGAATACTGGCACGCCCAGGAGCTGCAGCTTCACAACCAGGACGGCCAGCAGACCTTCTACCTGCCCTTTGAGGCCAGCGGCTTCCAGTTCCAGGCAATGGAAGTCATGGACTGCGTGCGCAAGGGGCTGCTGGAGTCCCCCCGCATGCCCCTTGATGAGACGCTGGCCCTGGCCCGTACCATGGACCGCATCCGCTTTGACAACCAGCTGCGCTACCCGTTTGAGGGGGAGGACACACCATGAGCAAAACCATCCGCATGCCCGGCAGTGACAAGCAGGTGTCACGCTTCTTCCTGGGCACCATGGTGGTGCACACCGACAACTATGAGGCCTCCGCGGAGCTGCTGGACGCCGCGCTGCGCCAGGGCATCAGCGCCTTTGACCTGGCCTATGTCTATGGCGGCGGGGGGACGGAGCGCGCGGTGGGCAGGTGGCTGAAAGAGCGCGACAACCGCGAGCAGGTGTACATCGCCACCAAGGGCGCCCACCCCGACCAGCACGGCCCCAAGGTGAACCCGAAGGCCATCGACGCCGACCTGCGGGAATCCCTCTCGCGACTGCAGACGGACTATGTGGACGCCTACCTGCTGCACCGGGATGACCTGAACATGCCGGTGGGGCCCATTGTGGAAGCGCTCAACGAGCACCTGGCCGCCGGGCGCGTGCGCGCCTTCGGCGGCTCCAACTGGACGCACGAGCGCATCCGGGAGGCCAATGCCTACGCCCGGGCGCGGGGGCTTGTGCCCTTCACCATCAGCAGCCCCTATTTCGGGCTGTGTGAGCAGGTGGACAACCCCTGGGGCCCTGGCTGCGTGTCCATCAGCGGGGCGGCGCAGCAGGCGGCGCGGGATTACTACCTTGAGGAAAACATGCCCATCCTGGCCTACTCCAGCCTGGGGCGGGGCATGCTGTCGGGCCGGGTGACGCGGGAGAATTACCAGGACCTGCTGGACCAGGCGGCGCTGACCGCCTACGCGCACGAGGTCAACTTCCTGCGCCTGGACCGCGCGCGGCAGCTGGCGGCGGACAAGGGCGTGTCCGTCCCCCAGCTGGCGCTGGCCTACATCCTGGCCCAGCCGCTCATGGTTTGCCCCATTGTGGGGGCCGCCAACGAGGCCGAAATCGCCCAGACGGTGGCCGCGCAGGACATTGCGCTGAGCGCCGGGGAATGCCGCTGGCTGGAGGAGGGAAACTGACCAAGGCCCGCCAGGCGGGAACAAACGAAAGGCCTTGGGGTCGCGCCCCAGGGCTTTTTCGTGTCAATAGGCTGGCGGCTCAGCGCTCAGCCGGCTGTTCCGTCAGGGCTTAAAGGTTCATCATCATCAAACAGGCGCGGGTTGTCGTGCAGGCGGCCGGCTGTGTAGGCATACAGTGTCCGCGCCCGCAGCACCAGGGTGCGCGCCTGGCCAAAGCGGGCATAGCGCAGCAGCCCGGCCCGCGCCAGACCAGCCTCAACGCGCCAGTAGTTTTCAGAAGGCGCGTCGCTGTGGGCGGCGGAATCCAGCGCGCGCTCACTGCCATCCGGCAGGATAAGCCGGAAACGCACCGGCGGGCCGATGCGCCCGGGCACCTCACACCACTCCTCCACGCCGTGCAGAAAGGTGCAGCTGGTGAGGTCACAGCCCACCATCAGGATGGCGGCGTCCCGCTCCATCAATTGATGCCAGGAGGAATGGGGCCCGCAGGGGGTGCCGCTCTCATGGTCCCGGGCGGTGAAGGCGGCCGCGTCCGCCCCCAGCGCGCTCATGGAATGGGTGGGGTTCCAGCTGCGCACCACCCCGGGGCGCTGGCGGAACATCTCCGGCAGCAGGCCCACAATGGAAGGCGTCCTGCGCACGTCAAAGAGGGGCTGGTCCATCCGGGCGGTTGTCCAGCTCAGCGCGGGGAAGCACAGCAGGCCGGGCCTGAAGTAGGCGGCCAGCGTGTCCAGCACCGCCTGCGCGCCGCCTTCCACCGGCCCAATCCGCTTCATGGAGGTATGCAGCAGCACGGTGTCTGTTTGCTGCAACCCCATGTCCCGAAGGTCCTGGGTGAGGGATGTGGTGTCCGCCATGTTGCCTCCTGATATTGATGTCAGCGATGCGTCCAGTGTACACCAATTCCAGCCAGGCGGCCAGCAGGCTGGTGCAGCCGCTTCTTCGCGCCAAAAGCCCGGCGGCCTTCTGGCCGCCGGGCTGTGCAAAGTCAGGGAAGTTACTTGAGCAGGGTTCTCGCCACGCGCACCTTGGACACCGGTCCGTAGTAGCTGGTGGTGTACAGGCGGTGGTAGGGCCGGATGTAGAAGTAGTAGGTTCCGGGCTTGAGGTTGGTCAGGGTGATGGAGGTGGCGAAGGTCTTGCGGAAGGGGCTGAAGGGCCCCTTCGGGCTGCGGCCGATGAAGATCTGGTACTTGGTGGCGCCGGGCGCCTTGCGCCAGGTCAGCTTGATGCGGCTGGTGCTGATGCTCTGCGCGCCTGTGATGGCGGTGGTGCCCACGGGGATGCTGGCATAGACCGCGCTGTTCTTGCCGCTGGTGACGCGCTGGCCGTCGATGATGTCGTAGGCGCGCAGGCGGAAGAAGTAGCGCACACCCGCCTTCAGCCGGCTCACAGTATAGCTGGTGCCGGTGGTGTAGGCCACCCGTGTCCAGGGGCCGTTGCGGGTGAGGGCGCGCTCCAGCTCATAGCCGCTGGCACCGGGGATGCGCGCCCAGGTGAGCTTCAAGGTGGTGCCGGTGTTGCTGAGGGACTCAATCTTGCTCACCTTGACCGAGGGGCGCCAGGGCTTGGGGATGGCCGGCTTGGGCGTCCCTGTCACCAGCAGGTAGTCCGCCTCCAGGGTCCATTCCTCCTCCGCGTCAATCCAGGCCTGCACCAGGAAGCGGTAGGCGGTGCCGTTGGTCAGGCCGGTGATGGTGTAGGTCAGTTCAGTCACATTGTCAGAAAGCGTGGTGTACGCACCGTTTTCAAACTGGGATACCTTGTATTTGCTGGCGTCCTGGACCGCGGCCCAGTCCAGTTTGATGGCGCCGTCCTGCGCGGTGACCTTGGGCCGCGGTACATCCAGCACGGTGAAGTATGCGCTGTCACTGTTGATGACGCCTGTAGCGTCCTGCACGCTTACCCGCAGACTTGGATAGCCTGCCTGGGTGGCCTGATAGCTCAGGCTGCCGCTGAGGCTGCTGAGCGTACCGCTGGCCAGCACCACTTCCCCGCCATCCTGCCAATGGTACCACTGATAGTCCATGGTGTAGGGGGCGAGGCCGCCGGCAAACTGGTAGCTGGCGGTGAGGGTGTCGCCCGGGTAGTAGATCTTGTCGCTGTCCACGGTGAGCTGCGCGGTGAGGAAGTCATGCCGTGGTTCCCCCAGGATGTCCGCGTAGCCTACCCAATCATAGCGGGTTTCCCCCCGGGAATCCGTGATCTTGGCGTTCACCTCCACATAGCTGCCAAAATTGATCTGGCGGCTGGAACTGCCCGTCGCCTTGTTGCTGTACGCGTCCTGGTAGAAAGCGCGCTTGACGACGTCGCCTTGCTCATCGGCCTCATAGATGTTCCATTCCAGGTCCAGGCTGTAGGGCGGCGTGCCACCCTCAATCTGCCAGTCAACCGTGAGCGTGTCCCCGGCCGTGATGACATGGGCGTTCAAAGAGTACTCTGACAGGATGGGCGGGGGTGAGCCGGTGATGGTGAAGACCTCTGAATAAAATTGTGCCCGGTTGCCTTCCGCATCGTTGACGAAAACCTCAAACTGCCCGCTGGTGCCTCCGGGGACGGTCAGGCTGTCGCTGCCGCTGCCTGCGATGGGATACTCGACGCCAAACTGATTCTCGTACTCCCAGTCGTAGAAGATGGTCCAGTTGGTACGAACAATTTCATAGGGCTGTACCCCGCCGGTGATGGCCCAGCTGGCGGTGATGTCGCCTCCGAAGGGAACGGAGGTTTTGTCCAGGGTGATGGCCGCCTCAAGAGGCTGCGGAGAGCCGGTGATGGTGAAGGATTGACTTGTCTCATACCATCCACCGTACCGCCCATTCACCACCACGGTGAAGTTGCCCTGCTCACCCGCTGGCACGGTGATTGTGGACTCACCCGTGCGATTACCGCGGAGGTTTATCCATTCCACCGCCTGGGTCAGGCCATTGGCATCGGTGACCTCCCAATAGGCATGGCCGGTGAAGCTGTCCTCCCCGCCGGTGATGTCCCAGGTGGCGGTGATGGTGTCCCGGTAGGCCACAGTGGTGGCGCTCAGGCTGACGGTGGGGCTGTAGGGCGGCGGGGAACCGGTGATGGTGAAGAACTCGCTGTGGTTGCTGACCATGCCATGGGCGTCTGTGACTGTCAGCTCAAAGCTGCCCCGGGCGCCGCTGGGCACCTGCTGGATGTCGCTGCCCGCGGCCTGGGTAGACGTACCCCGGGCAAACTGCGTGCCCCAGCCCTCCTCCGGCCAGGAAATCCATTCATATTTGATGCTGTAAGGGGGTGTGCCGCCGGTGATGCTCCAACTGGCGGTGATGTCCTGCTGGTAGACCGCCTCCATGGTACTGAGGGTGATGTCTGCCTGGATGGGGTCAGGCGCGCCCAGGATGGTGATGTCCTCAGAATTCTGCCAAACGTAGTTGCCATCCGCGTCCGTGACACTCAGCTGCACATAGGTGCGCACACCAAGGCCTGCCTGCGCCTGCGCGCTGCCGGCGGCTTCACTGAGGGTGCCCAGGAACCGCGCGGAATGCATACCCTGAGAATCCACCGTGACCAAGACCGCCTCAATGCTGTAGCCCGGCACCCCGCCGGTAACCGCCCAGGTGTAGGTGAAGGTGTCACGGTAGTTGAGGGTGGTGGGGGTCACCTCCAACTGGATGGTGATGGGCTCGGGGGAGCCGGTGATGGTGAAGTACTCGCTGTGGTTGCTGACCATGCCATGGGCGTCTGTGACTGTCAGCTCAAAGCTGCCCCGGGCGCCGCTGGGCACCTGCTGGATGTCGCTGCCCGCGGCCTGGGCAGACGTGCCCTGGGCAAACTGCGTGCCCCAGCCCTCCTCCGGCCAGGAAATCCATTCATATTTGATGCTGTAAGGGGGTGTGCCGCCGGTGATGCTCCAACTGGCGGTGATGTCCTGCTGGTAGACCGCCTCCATGGTACTGAGGGTGATGTCTGCCTGGATGGGGTCAGGCGCGCCCAGGATGGTGATGTCCCCAGAGTCTTGCCAATCGGTGTTGCCCTCCGCGTCCGTGACACTCAGCTGCACATAGGTGCGCACACCAAGGCCTGCCTGCGCCTGCGCGCTGCCGGCGGCTTCCCCGAGGATGCCCAGGAACCGCGAGGAATACTCACCCTGAGAATCCACCGTGACCAAGAACGCATCAATGCTGTAGCCCGGCACCCCGCCGGAAACCGCCCAGGTGTAGGTGAAGGTGTCACGGTAGTTGAGGGTGGTGGGGGTCACCTCCAACTGGATGGTGATGGGCTCGGGGGAGCCGGTGATGGTGAAATCATCGGAATATTTGCTGAAACGGTTGTTGTCAGCGTCCCATACATTCAGGGCGATGAAGCCCTTGGTGCCCATGGGCACACGGAACTGGGCGCTGCCAGCGGCCTGGTCGGACCTGGAGTCAGACACCCAGGTGTACTCATTGCCGTCATCCCTGCTGATGAACAGGTCGGTCTCTATCCGGTAGGGCGCGACGCCGCCTTCCACCTGCCAGTTGGCAATGATGTCCTCGCCGTATGTGGCCTGGGTGGTGGACAGCGTGATGCTGCCAGTGATGGGCTCCGGTGAATTCAGGATGGTAAACTCAGCAGACTCAGCATAGGCGCTGTTGCCGTCCGCGTCCTCCGCATAGACGGACAGGTAGCCCCGCTCCCCTATGGGCGCCTTCAGAGTGGCGCTGCCGGGCGCCTGGGTGGATTCATACCCCATCAAATGCTCGAAGTCAAGACCTGGCTGGGCGATCCACCAGGAGTAGTACAAAGTGTAGCCCCCTGCCCCACCGGTCACCTCCCAGGACACATCGATGTTTTCACCGTAATTCACTGTGGACTGCCCCAGGCTCAGGGTCACCACAAGGGGCTCTGGCGAACCGGTGATGGTGAAGGGCGAGGTGGCGGTGTACGCGATGGCCCCTTCCGCGTCCCAGACATCGATGGTGAAGTCGCCGCGTACGCCGGCAGGCGCCATCAGGCTGACACTGTTTTGCGCGGGGGTGTTTTCCAGAAATTTGTGTCCGTAGGTGCGCCCGCCCCCCTCTGCGTCGTCCACACTCCATGAATAGCTGACCGAATAGGGCGCAACGCCGCCGGTGATGGCATAGGTGCTGGTTATGATGTCCTGGTAGGCGTAGGTATCCTGGTCGTTTTGGGCGGTGATGGCCAGCGGGCCAGGCGCGCCGGTGATGGTGTAGGCGTCGGACTGCCGGGACAGGGTATTGCCCTCAGCGTCCGTGACGGTGACATGGAACGTGCCCTTTTGCCCGTTGGGCGCGGGGTAGGTGGTGCTTCCCTCGGCCTGCTCGCTGGTGCCGCCTTCTATAATGTGCCAGTTGACTTCGCCGGGGTCGGCCCACAAGCTGTATTCCACCGTGTAGGGCGCGACACCCCCGGTGATGGCCCAGGTGCTGGTGACGGGCGCCTGGAAGGCATAGGCGCTTTGGTCGTTGGTGAGGGTGACCTGCAGGGGCGCGGGCGCGCCGGTGATGGTGAAGGGGGCTGAATAAATGCCAACCCAGAATCCCTCCCCGTCAACCACCGTGGCTTCAACATAGCCGCTCGTGCCAATGGGCGCGTTCAGGCTGACGCTGCCCTGGGGCTGGTCGCTGCTTGGCGAGTAATAGACGGTCACATTGTCATGCTCATCTGTGATATACCACTGGATGCCCACATCGTAAGGCGCGATGCCGCCGGTGACCTCCCAGCTGGCGGTCATCTGCTCCTGATAGGCGTAGTCAGTTTTGTTGGTGGTGACGCTGATCTGAGGGGGTTCAGGCGCGCCGGTGATGGTGAAGGGGGGGGTGGACCACCAGAGGGTGTTGCCATCCGCATCCTCAATGCTCACGTTGAAGGTGCCTTCTATGCCGTTGGGCACAATCAGGCTGTCACTGCCCTGTGCAGCGGTGCTCGTGCCGTGACCATAGCTGGAATTGCTGTTGTTCGCGTCCAGGATTTGCCACCAGTACTGCAGGGTGTAAGGCGCCACACCACCGGTGATGGACCAGCTGCTGGTGAAGGAGTGCTGGTAGACCGCTTCATCCGCTTCGTTGGTCAGGATGACACTGAGGGGTTCCGGGCTGCCGGTGATGGTGAAGGTGGGGGAATCATATTCCACGTGCTGCCCCATGCTGTCTCTCACCCATAAAGCGAAGTAGGCCCGCTCCCCGGAGCGCACACGGGTGGTGAGGCTGCCCTCCGCGCCTTCTTCACCATACATGTAATCCGTGTTGGTGTTCCCGCCATCCGATAGCGTGTAGTGCATGTGGCCACTGATGTCGTAAGGCGGGGTACCGCCGGTGATGACCCAGGTCACCGTGATCTGATCCCCATAATTGAAGGCGTCGCCGTTCAGGGTGACGTCCGCCATGAGGGGCTCGGGGGCGCCCACAATGGGGAAGACCTGGGAATCGACGCGTTGGTAGCGGCCGTCCTCATCCCACACATCCAGGTTGAACTGGCCTTTGATGCCAGCGGGCGCGGTCAGCGTGGCTACGCCCGCATCTATCTCGTCCTGGGAAATTCCGAAGTCCCGGGAGGTGTTTTCACTTTCCCAATAGGTCCAACGCCCACTGACGTTGTATGGCGGCGTGCCACCGGAGATATCCCAACTGGCGGTGATCTGCTCGCCGTAGTTGACGCTGTCCGCGCTCAAGACGATGTCCGCCGTCAGGGGCTGGGGGACGCCAGTGATGATGAAGTCTGGGGTGTAGAACTCGGCGAAAGCATCCTCCGAATCAAACACCTGGATATAAAACCTGCCACGTACACCTGCAGGCACGTCACTGCTGACGCTGTTGGCGGCAGGGCTCGTGTTCCAATCCATGGCGCCATATTCCCGCTCTATGTTGTCGGCATCGGCTATCAGCCAGCGGTAGGCCGCCCGATAGGGGGGCATGCCGCCTGTGATCTCATAGCTGGTGGTGATGACCCCCTGATACTCATAACTGGCCTGGTCGTTGCTGGCCGTAACAGCAAGCGCCGACTGGATCTGCTGGTCAGTCGCCGGCTGCGTCTCCTGTTCTGTCTCAAGCGGCTCATCTGCCGGGGCATCCGGCGCGGGCTCCTCGGCAACGGGTTCCTCGGCTGCGGGTTCCTCGGCTGCGGGTTCCTCGGCTATGGGTTTCTCAGCTACGGGTTCCTCAACTGCGGGTTCCTCGACCGCGGGTTCCTCAACTGGGGGTTCCTCAACCGCGGGTTCCTCAACCGCGGGCTCCTCAGTTTCAGGTTCCTCGACCGCGGGTTCCTCGGCTTCAGCTTCCTCGGCTGCGGGTTCCTCGGCCGCGGGTTCCTCAACTGTGGGGTCCTCGGCTGCGGGTTCCTCAACTGCGGGCTCCTCGGCTGCGGGTTCCTCAACCGCGGGTTCCTCAACCGCGGGCTCCTCAGTTTCAGGTTCCTCGGCCGCGGGTTCCTCGGCCGCGGGCTCCTCAGCCGCGGGTTCCTCGGCTTCGGGTTTCTCGGCAACAGGTTCCTCGGCCGCGGGTTCCTCGGCTTCGGGTTTCTCGGCCGCGGGCTCATCGGCCGCGGGCTCCTCAGCTTCGGGTTCCTCGGCCGCGGGTTCCTCGGCTTCAGGCGCTTCAACAGCGGCTTCCTCAAGCCCCGGCTCTACCGGGAACACGGGGGGCTCCTCGGGCAGGGGCAGGCTGGGCGGCAGGTGGAGGTCCTCCACCTCCTGGCTGGCGCCCCCCAGCAGGATGACCTCATCCTGGGCGGGGGGTGCCTGCTCCTCCGCGTGGAACTGCAGCGGCATCAGGCTCAGCAGCATGATCAGGCTGAGCAGGGCGGCCAAAAAGCGCTTGTTATGCATGGAATCCTCCATTTGTCATGATGATGCACACGGACAGGCAAGGCACACCTTAACGCTGTGGCTGCACATCCGGTGAAGGGGCAGGATAAGAATAAAATGAGAAAAACGTTTCCATGAACAGTGTAGAGAGACGGGCAAGGCTTGTCAATACTTTTTGTCCAAGTTTTGTATATTCAGTTGGGCGGCCTGTACGCGGCCGCGGGAATAAGAGGAAAAAAGGATGCCGCGTGCCGTTTGGGCAAGGGGCATCCCCTCAGGCAGACTGGCCCGCGCCTTTGCGGAGCCTTCTCTTGAGGCGGGACAGGCGCAGCAAGCCCATCAGCAGCGGCCGGCGGACCGGGAAGGCCGCCAGCCAGATCCAGGCATAGGCGCGCCAGAGCAGGCTGTCACAGCGCAGCGTCCTGCCCTTGCGCAGCACGGCCTCCGCCCGGCCAATGGCGCTGTTCACCGGCACAGTCGGGTCAACATCCAGGTTGCCATCCCCCAGGGCGACCATCCAGCCGTCCTGAACATGATAAACGCGATGCAGGACGTATTTGTCATGGCGCGACACCTTGAGCAGCACGATGTCCCCGCGGCGGGGCGGGCCGCTGAGGGGGGCCAGCAGCACAGAATCGTGCGCATGGCGGATGAGCGGCCACATGCTGGTGCCTGTTACCGTAAATACCGCCCGCCTGCCCTGGGACAAAAACTCCTCCACCAGGGGGAACAGCTCCTGCCCCGGAAGGATCAGCCTTCCCGCAGACAAAACCGGGGGCCCGGGCTTGCCCATAGAAGAAAAGGGGGAGGTAAACTCCTGCCCCTTGCTCATATGATTCCTGTCGCTGTTTTGGTCTGGCATGGGGTTTATTGTTCTCTGTCCTCACTGCATCGCGCATAAAAGGCTGGGTTTCAGCCTGGCGCGGCTTTTCTTTTTGCCAACCCGGTTGTGCTGGCAACTTCCTGGCAATGCAGGCTTCAGCCCGGCGCAGGGACATCCAGCAGGCGGTCCAGCGCCTGCCTCAAGACGCGCACGGCATCCAGGTCGGGGCGGCAGCGCAGGCGAAGCACCGGCACCTGCCCGGTGATGCTGTCCAGGGCCGTGATGACCTTCCCCGCCGCGTCAGGATCCCAGGGAAACGCGAACACACGGGGCAGCAAGCCCAGCACCGCGTCAAAGGGCGGGAGGCGTTCCACCTCATTGCGCTGTGCCTGCTCCAGCAGGACGATGGCGCCCAGGGGCGCGCTGGTATTGAGGCACTGGCGGGACGCGCCGCACCAGGGCTGGCCATGAACCGACCAGGAGCCATTGCCAGGGATACACAGCGCGCGGTCGCCGTTGATGACCTCAACCTGTTCAGCTTGCTGCCAGAGGCTGACCTGGGTGGTTTTTCCGGTGCCGGAGGCCGCGCAAAACAGGATGGCCTGGCCCCGCCAGCGCATCACCGCCGCGTGCAGCACCACAGCCCCCTCATCCAGCGCCATGTGGGCAAAGACCCCCGCAAGATCCAGGTGGAGAAAATCTATGCACACATGATGGTAATCCTGGACGCCCCAGGCCTCCGCCAGCACCGCATGCCCCTGCCCATCCTCAACGCGCTGGTAGCCACAGATGAGCGGCGGCACCCGCGGGTGATAGTGTCTGGCGAGGTACCAGGCTGAAGGGGTTTGGTACACCTTGAGCGGGTACTTGCTGTCAGATGTGTAGATGGCCGGTTCCGCCAGGAGCGGGGACTGGGCACGGCGCACCAATTTGAGCCGCGGCAGCCCCGGGGGGGACTGGCCGGACTCAAACAGGTGATAAAAACTGGTGATTCTAGGGTTGGTTTGGATCAGCCCTGCCAGCCCATCCTCCAGGAGGAGGATGAAGTTGGCGATGCGAAACTGCACGGATCAATCAGGCCGTGCCGCCGCCGGAACCAAAATAGAAGGTGAAGTTTTCGGTCGGATCGGAAGTCTTGTTGGTGGCCATAAGCTGGCCTCTAATCTGGTCGTAGCTGGCTGTGAATTCATCGAACTCCTGCCCATCGGTTTGGTACTCGCTGTTCAGGTCATCCATGATGGCCTGAATGGAGTCAGGAACGATGGTGTTGGCCTGGGCACAGTTTTCCGCGGTGGGCGTGAACTGATAGGTTTTAGTGAGTTTATAGGGCGGAACTTGGTCGGAATAGGTCACAAAGACGCCGCTGGTATTTGCCATCTTGGACCAGCAGTTGCCGCCCTGGGCCACGCTCTCATAGAGCTCGGTCTTCTTGATCAGGATCTGGGGGGCTTCATAGGCTTTTTTCATGCGTTTCTCCTTGTCTGCGTTGGTCTGTCAGTTTGCGATTGTAAAAGAGTTCTGCAATCTTGCAGTGATGGGGCGTGATGCCGTTGATGCTGCCGGTTTCAGCCTTTCTCAAGGCCGGGCAGGACGCGCACTCCGTCTGCCAAAGGCAGGTCTGGCAGGCCTTGGCAGGCTCCGGATGCACCACCTGAAGGGGATAAACGTCCCAGGCTGTGGACAGGCTTTCCTTTAGTACATCAACTCCTTCTTCGTCCATGGTCTGGCAGGCAATCAGGCGGCCATTCCAGGTGATTGTGTAAAATGACATGCCGCCTCCACAGCCATAAATGCTGAGGTAACCATCGGCCGGCGGGTTCTCGTTAACCATCAGTTTGCGCTTTTCCGCCGGCATGGTCCGGGGGTTGCGCATTTCCTTGAGCAGCAGTTCTTCCAGCGCCAGCTTGATGTTGTTAAACACCATGTCAACGTTTTCCCTGGGGCTTAAGCGGTGGCTGATGGGGTCAGCCACGCCGCCGCGCACGGCGTTGGAGATGGTGAAGTTGTTGATGATGGGCAGGCGCTCATCGATGCCGGCGACCAGCTGGCGGATGGCCCTCATATCCGCCACATTGTCCTTCACATAGGTGGTGCGCAGTTCCAGGCGGGAGGGCAGCGTGTGAAGAAAGCGGATGCCCTGGATGACCCGCTCAAAGGCGCCGGAGACGCCGCAGAGCCTGTTGTAGGTCTGCTCTGACGCACCATAGAGCGTGACACCAATCTGGTGCGGGGGGTACTTGGTCAGCAGCCGGCGGATGCGCGGGGTGATCATGCTGGCGTTGGTGTAGAGGCTCAGATAAAACCCCATCCGGGAAATGGCCTCATAGATCTCCTCGAAATCCTCCCGGAGCATGGGTTCGCCGCCGGTCAGCAGCAGGTTCAGGGTGCCCATGTCCGCGGCCTGGCGGGCCAGGCTGATCCATTCCGCGGCGGTCAGTTCCCGCTGGCCCAACTGAGAGATGCGCTGCTCATCCACGCGCACAAAACACATCTTGCAGCTGAAATTGCAGCGGGCGGTGAGCTCAAAGGTGGCGGAGACCGGGTGTCTTTCCGGGCTGGAAACGATGCTATTCATCCGCGATTGCTTTCAGCTCCCTTAAGTCCTGGACAAAAGCGGCCACGTCCTGCAGGGCTTGCTGGGCGTCCACATCAAACTCATTCTGAAGGGCGGCGACCAGCTGCTCCTGGCTGCTGCCCTCCTGAAGCTTGAGCCACATGAAGGCGGCGGTTTCATTGAGGTTGACGATGCCGTTGAAATCAGCGATGTTCTCACCCACCGGGATGACAACATGCTGCCCGGCCACCTGCCGGTAGATGAATCCGTCTTTTATTTTCATGCGTACCTCCAATAGCACCCAGATGCAACATGATGAAGTTGGTGTTGAAGATGTAATGCCCGCACGTGAAAGCCGCATAGAAACACATGGGACAATCGTATCTTATCTTTTGCCTGCCTGTTTTGTCAATAGTATTGTTTCTGAACCGTCAGAATGAAGGGTGTCAGCCGCTGGTTGGGCCATGCCGGTTCCCTCCCGGGCAGGCCTTCCCAAGGGTCAGAAACTGGCCTTCATGCGCTCCTGCTCCAGGCTGTCCATCGGGCTGACCTGGCCCTGGCCCACCTGATAGACCCGGTCGCACAGGTCCAGGACGCTGGGGCGGTGGGTGGTGAGGATGATGGTTTTCTGGCTGTCATGGCGCAGGATGTTGCGCAGCACCCGCCGCTCGGTGGCGATGTCCAGGGCGGAGGTGGCCTCGTCCAGCAGGAAGATGGGGGCGTCGGACAGCAAGGCCCTGGCGATGGACAGGCGCTGGGCCTGGCCTTCGGAAAACCCGTGGGCGCGCTCACCGATGGGCGCCTCCAGCCCCAGGGGCAGGGCGCGCACCTCCTGGTCAATGCAGGCGGCCTCAAGCGCCTGCCAGAGCTGCGCATCGGTGGCATCAGGCTTGACCAGGCGCAGGTTGTCGGCGATGGTGCCGGAGAACAGCATGTTGCCCTGGGGCACATAGCTGAACAGGCGCCTGGTGCTGGGCCCGATGGGCAGGCAGTTTGCCGGGTCCTGCCCCGCGTAAACAAGGGCGCCGCCGCCGGACACCCGCACCAGCCCCAGCAGGACGCGCAGCAAGGTGGTCTTGCCCCCGCCGGTTGGCCCCACCAGGGCCACGATCTCCCCGGGCGCCGCATGCAGGTTGACCCCGTCAAACACGTGCTTGCCACCCTTGTAGGTGAAGGAAATGTCGGACAACCGGGCCGCGATGCCGCTGGCGGCGGCGCCGCGGGCCAGTTCCAGCGCGGCATCGTCCTGCTGGCGGTCTTCCTGTTGCAGGGTGACGATGTCCATCACGCGCCGGGCGGAGGTGCCCGCGGACACCATCCCGGGGATGATGCCCACCAGCGCGTTGAAGCTGCCCGACAGGCCGCCGGACAGCTGCAGAAAAAGGGTCATGGTGCCAAAGGTGATTTGCCCCTGCCACAGGCGGTACACACTCCAGCCGAAGATTGCCCAGGAGATGATTCTGCCCAGCAGGCCCAGCAGGGAGGAGGTGGCGATGCTGAAGGCGTTGTGGCGCAGGATGTAGTCGTAGCTTTTGGCCTGCAGGGCCAGCAGGCGCTGGGAAAAGCGGCCCGCCAGGTCAAAGGCCTTGATGAACTGCACATTCTGGAAGGCCTCGTTGTTGAAGGACATGATCTCGCTGCTGATCTTGCGGCTTTCCATCTGGAAGGCGCGCATCTTGCGAAGCAGGAAGCGGGAGGCCAGCGCGAGCACCGGCGCGCCGGACAGGGTGATGAGGGCCATGACAGGGTCATAGTACAAAATGATGGCCAGGGAGCCCACAAACTGGACGGCCGCGGTGATCAGCTTGGGGAAAAAGCCCAGCACCTGGCTGGACAGGTTGCCGGTGTCGGCATTGGCGCGGTTGAGCAGGTCACCGGAATGGAAGTCCGACATGGCTTCCCAATCCGTCATGATGATGCGGTCAAAGACATCGGCGCGGATTTGCTGGTGCACCCGGGTGACCACCCGGGTTGAGATGCGGCTGACCAGGGCGCTGGTGAGCAGGCCAAACAGGCCAAAGCCGATGTACCAGGCGGCCAGGGTGCCGATGGAGCCGCTGTCAAACCCGGTGACAGCGTCAATGAGCCGCTTGCTCAGCAGGCTTCCGGCCAGCCCCAGCAGGGTGGACGCCACCCCCAGCAACACATAAAACACAATCTGCCAGGTGTAGCGCTTCATGTAGCCGGCGATGAAGCGCCACTCCTCCAGCAGCTTCTGCAGCAAGCCCTCGCGCAGTTTTTGCCGCAACCTGCCCAGGGTGATCATATGCCTGACCCGTCGGAATCCGTCTGGCTGTCCCGCTGGTCAGCGCCGTAGCTGCCCCGCTGGCCATAGGAGCCCGTGCGGCCATAGCCATAGGCGTAGCGGCTGCCATAGCCGTAGCCGTAGCCATAGCCATAGCCGGTAAAGCCGGCGCTGGCGTCATTGAGCACGCAGCCGATGATGGGGATGCCGCTGTAGGCGATGTTCTGCAGGCCATCCAGCACCTGGGATACCTTGGCGGTGTCCTGGCGGATGAGGTAGAGCAGGCAGTCCCCCAGGGCGGCCAGCGCGGCGGCGTCAGACAGGATGCCGGCTGGCGGGGTGTCGATGATGACGTAGTCCATCATCCGGGCCAGATCGTCCACCAGCCCGGCCAGGGCGGGGGCGCGCAGGGCCTCCATGGTGTCGCCGCGGTGCTGGCCGTAGGGCACAAAGTAAAACCCGGGCAGGTAGCGCTCGTGCATGGCATCCTGCAGGCGCGCCTGCCCGCTGAGCACCTCAGCCAGGGTTGGCTCCACGCCGTCCAGGCTCAGCAGGTGCTGCAGGCGCTGGTGGCGCAGGTCGGCGTCCAGCAGGGCCACCCGGGCCCCCTTTTGGGCCAGGGACAGCGCCAGGTTGAGCGCCAGGGTGCTCTTGCCCTCCCCCGGCAAGGTGCTGGTCACCAGCAGCACGCGGGCATCCAGGCCGGCCATCTCCTTGCTGACGCGGGTGCGCAGGCTGCGGATGGCTTCCTTGTAGGCCGGGGTCACCTGGCGGCTGAGGATGATGAGCTTGCCCGCGCCCTTGTTCTTGCGGCGCTTGAAGGCCACATGCGGCAGCACGGCCAGGCTCTTCTGGTTGAGCTGGGTACGGATGTCATCCTCCTTGCGGATGGTGCGCCGCAGCATGGCATAGAGCAGCAGCAGCGCGCCGCCTGCCAGCCCGCCCATCAACATGCCCCGCAGCATGATCCGGCGGCGGGGTACCGCGTTGTAGGGGGATTGGGTGACCTCGGGGTCTGAGAGCATGTTCAGCTTCGTGTCGCCAATGATGAACTCCGCCACCCGGGGATAGTTCTTGATGGCTGACAGCAGGATGCGGTAGGCGTCGTCCTGGCTGGTGCTGGTGACGCGCAGGATGAACAGGTTGGTGGCCTCCACCCCGGTGGCGGAGATGCTGCCGTTGAGGCTGCTCACCCCCAGGTCTTCCTTGATGATGGTCTGCAGGATGTCGCTGCTGAGGATGTAGGGGAAGGTGCGCGCCATCTGGGTGACGATGCCGGAGCTGTAGTTGAAGCTGTAGTCCCCGCTGCCGATGTTGGTGGTGCTTCGCGTGGCGATGGTGAAGGTGGCCTCGGCCCTGTACATGGGGGTGTAGCTGGCCTGGCTGCCCAACAGGTTGTAGGCGCCGCCAGCCAGTACCAGCAGCAGCAGCAGCCACCAGAAGCGCTTGAAGCCCTTGAAGAGGTCCACCAGCAGGACCATCAGGTCCAGGCTGCCCTGCTCCTCCTCCTCCAGGTGGTGGGGCGCTGACGCGTGAAGCCTGTTGTCCTCTGCCTGCATGTCGCTGCCCCCTCTCATGCCTTGGTGTAATAGCTGCCATAACGGCGGCTGGTGATGCCGGCGGGGGTGCTGAGGGTGCGTGCCGCGTTGAACACGCTGCCCAGCAGCTGGGTGTTTTCCGCCAGCTTGTCGATGGTGTCGTTGATGGTATAGACATAGGCGTAGTCCTGGCGCACCACCAGCAGGGCGGTGTCGCACAGGCTGGCCAGGGCCTCGGTGTCAGAAGCCAGCACCACGGGGGCGGAGTCAACGATGATGTAGTCCATCATCCCCCGCGCCTGTTGCAGCAGCCGCATCATCTGGGGGGAGGTGACCAGCTCCGCCGACTGGGCATAGCTTTGCCGGTTGAGCAGCATGTGCAGCCCGGATTCCTGGTGGGTGTACAGCGCCTGGCTGAGCGTGGCCCGGTCCAGCAGCACATCGGCAAACTCCAGGTGTGTGCCCCTGGGAATATCAAACAGCTTGTACTGGGCGGGACGGCGGAGGTCCGCGTCTATCAGCAGCACTTTCTGGCTGCGGGAGGCCAGGTCCAGGGCCAGGTTGGCGGCCATGGAGGATTTGCCCTCGTTCTCCCCCGCGCTGGAAACCAGGAAGACCTTCTGCCCCCGCAGGCTGGCGGCGTACTCCAGCTTGGTGGAGATGCGCTTGATGCCCTGGGTGTACTGGAAGGAGGTGAGGGGGTTGGTGATGATCAGGGCCTTGTTGGTGCGGCGCAGCTTGGTGCGCAGCGTCTTGTTCTTGGATTCAAACGGCAGGGTGCCGTAATGGGGCGCGTCAATGAGCTGGCGGATCCCTTCCTCGGTTTTGACCGTGTCCCGCAGCACTGACAGCAGCAGGATAATGGCCACCGCCAGGGCCGCGCCCAGCAGGGCCGCGAGGCGCTGGGAGGAGCGCAGGGGGATGTGGTTGGAGGGGGCGACGGGCACCACCGCGTCCTCCAGCACCTCCGCCACCACGTTGGTGGCCACATAGTCAGAGACCTGGGCGTGGTTGTCCATGATGGCGCGCACGGTTTGGAAGGCGGCCTCAGGCGTGGGGCCGGTGGCGCTCAGGCGCAGCAGGTTGGTGTAGTCCACCACCCGCGCGTCCACCCTGGCGGGCAGTTCCAGGCGGCCCATGGCCTCCGCTGCCTTGTTGGCCAGGATCTGGCTTTTAAAGATGTTGCCCAGCACCCCGGCCATCTGGTTGCCGGCGTTGATGCTTGCGTAGCCCTGTGAGGTGCTGTCCTTGGGGGTGATGAAAAAAGTGGCCGAGCTGGTGTACTCCGGCCTGTACACGTTCTCCAGCGCGATTTGCGTGCCCATCCAGGCGATGGCCGCGCACAGCGCCACCAGCCACAGGTGCGTCAGCACATCCTTCAGCACGCTCAAAGGGTTGACGTAGGACCAGCGAAACTCGCGCATGGCTTATTCCTCCACGATGACGACCAGCTCGCTGGAGCCTGTGCGGCCGGCCTGGTCGGTCACCTGGTAGTAGATGGGGTAGGTGCCGGGCGTCTCCGGCCGCAGGTAGGATTCCACCGAGAGGGCATAGTCCTCAACCGGCAGGTTGTTGAGGGTGACCGCTTCCACCAGCTCCTCTGGCTGGAAAACCCGCGCCTGCTCAGGGCTGAGGTAGATCAGGTAATCGCTGAGGGTGATGGCGGGCAGGTTGCGCTGGGAGGGGGTGATGGTCACGTTGAAGCGCAGGTAGCTGATGTCCCCCTTGCTGTTGGTGACCTGGGCCTGCATCTGGTAGATGCCCGGGACGCTGACGTTGAGGTCGGAACCGGTCAGCTTGATGCGGCCTGAAATGTCCCCGTCAATCATGTCCACCGCGCCCAGGAGGTTGAGCACGTTGAAGCTGGAGCCGGCGTCAAAGCGCATGGCCTGCGCAAAGGTGAACCGGGGGGAGTGATAATCGACGTAGCGCACCCGCCGGGTGGCTTTGACGGTGTGGTTGTCCCTGTCCACCACCGCGTAGGTGATGTTGGACAGGCCCTTTTCCACAAAATTGCTGATCTTCTCCACGATAATCTTCTCGGTCAGGTCGCCGTCCTTCTCATCGTACGCGGTGACATCCCCCAGCAGCTCCTCCCGGCTGGCGTTGACAGGCACCTCAATGACCGGGGCAGTGTAGCGGATGACCGGGATGGTGTGGTCCACCCGGGCGCGGTTGACATAATGCAGCGCGGTGTACAGCCCTGTGACCAGGACAAACACCACGATGACAATCCAGCGGAAGACTTTCATACAGCTACCTGCCTTGTGTTAAGCGTTGTTGACAATGCGAAGCGGGGTGTCCCGCAGCAGGCTGTCAGCATAGGCGCGGGAGTGGCGCTGGGCGATGTGCACATAGACCTCGTGCAGGGTGGCGGTGCGCTGGTAGGGGCTGTGGCCGTCGCTGGCCACCACCTGCGCCAGGCGGGCGCGCAGCAGGGCGTCCGCCCTGCCCTGAACCCGGCGGCCAAAGGAACCCAGCACCGAGCCTTTGTTGAGCTGCAGCAGGAAGCCGCGGCCCACCCAGTCCCGGGCCAGGGAGAGGTCCTCCTCCAGAAAGTGGTAGCGCTCCGGGTGGGCGATGACCGGCACCAGGCCCAGGGCGCTCACACTGTCCAGCACCCGGGCAACCCGGCCAGGGTGGTCGTTGGTCCAGAACTCCAGCAGCACATAGCGGCTGGCATTGAGGGTGAGCGCGCGGCCGCTGGCCAGGTGCTGGGCCACATCGTCCGCGCCAAAGACCTCCGCCCCCATCATCAGCGTGAGGGGGATGCCCAGCCGCTGCAAAGCCTGGCGGAAATCCGCCAGCTTCTGTGACAGCGCCTCGCTCCAGGGGTTTTGGAACCCCCCGGGGATGTTGCAGTGGGGGGTGAGCACCAGGCCGGTGGTGCCGGTGTCAACGGCCTGCCTCGCCATCTGGCAGGCTTCCTCAAGGTCCTCCGCGCCATCATCCACCCCGGGCAGCAGGTGGCTGTGAATGTCCAGCATGGTCAGCCTCCTTGTGTGGGAAATGGTGTGGCAGGGGTTCCATCAAGGGAGTGTACCACCTGACAGGAGAAAATGGAACCCGGGGCGGAGTAAGTCAATCCCCTGCCTCTGCCAGGGGCTGGCCTTGCGCATCCAGGGATATAGGTTCAGAGCGGTTGCCCTCCTGGTCATAGTGCCATGCAAGCCCGGCATGGCCCGCGGGCAGGGTGACCGGCTGGCCCTGGGTATCAAAGTAGCCTTCCTTGATGAGGCGCTGCTGGTCATCGTACTGCCGCCTGACCTGGGCATAGCCCTGGCTGTTGATGACCAGGTCGCCATCCGGGTCCACATATGCCTCCCACACCAGGTTGCCCGCCTCATCATAGGCGCGGTTCAGGCCAACATAGCCCCCGCGCAGGGGCACCGGCTGCTCGTTCTCATCCAGGTAGTATTCGGACATCACCCGCTGCTGGTCATCATAAGCGCGCAGCAGCACCGCGTAGCCGCTTTTTTGCATCAGCAGGCCGCCATCCACACCATACCAGGCCATGCGGGTGATGTTGCCCGCTTCATCAAAGGCGCGCGAAAGCGACGCGAAGCCGCCCGGCAGCAGCACCGGCTGGCCTTCGACGTCAAAATAGTCTTCACGGGTCACCTGGTTGCGCGACAGGTACGCCTTCTCCACCGCCGCGTAGCCCCTGTTGATCATCACGGGCCGCTCATCCACCCCCACATAGGCTTCCCGGGTGACCAGGCCCTGCTCGTCATACCGGCGGTCCCAACCCGCGTATCCTGCCGGGAGGAGGACCGGCTGTACATCTTCCCCCAGGTAGCGTTCGGACAGAACGCGTTGCTCATCGTCATAGACCCGCGTGAGCACCGCATACCCGTCTTTTTGCGTGAGCAGGTTGCCGTCCACGCCATACCATGAGGTGCTGATGGCGTTGCCCGCCTCGTCAAAGGTACGGGAAAGCGCCCAGTACCCCCCCGGCAGCAGCACCGGCCGGCCCGCTGTATCATAATATGCCTCCCGGGTGACCTGGTTGCGCCCCAGGTACGACTTCTCCACCGCCGCGTAGCCCTTGTCCAGCATGAGGGGCTGGTGATCCTCACCCACATAGGCCTCATAGGTCACATTCCCCTGCTCGTCATACGTCCGGTCAAGTCCCGCATAGCCTGCCGGAAGCATGAGGGGCTGGCCGTCCTCACCGAAGTACCGCTCGGAGATGACGCGCTTTTCCCCGTCATACACCCGCTCCAGCGCCGCGTAGCCCGCTTTCTGCAAGAGCAGGCCGCCGTCCGCGCCATACCAGTTTGTGCGCGTGGTGTTGCCCGCCTCGTCAAACTCCCGGCTTATGCTGGCATAGCCGCCCGCCGTCACCACCGGCTGGCCGGCCACGTCCAGATACTCCTCCCGGGAGACCAGGCGTGGGCCAGCCCAGACCTTGTGAAAACGGTGATAGCCCTGGTCGTTCAGCACGGCCTCGCCCTGCAGGCCCAGGGAACTCTCCTGGTTGATGTTGCCGGCCTCGTCATAGCCGCGGGTCACCCCCGCGATGCCCGATGGTAGCAGGATGGGCTGGTCATCCTCGCCGAAGTAACGCTCTGAAATGACGCGTTTTTCCTGGTCATACTCGCGCGCCAGCGCGGCATAGCCAGCCTGGTTGAGGGCAGGTTGGCCCTGCCGGTTCAGGTAGGCTTCCCAGACAACATTGTCCTGCCCGTCATAGCGCCTGTTCAGCCCGGCATACCCGCCGGACAGCAGCACAGGCTGCTCGCTTTCGTCCAGGTAGCGCTCATGAATCACGCGCCTGTTGTCGTCATAACGCCGCTCCAGCACCGCGTAGCCTGGGCCCTGGGCAAGCAACCGACCATCCGTGCCATACCAGGCGGTGCGGATGATGTTGCCCGCCGCATCAAAGGCACGGCTGAGCGCGGCATAACCTCCAGGCAGCAGGACCGGCCGGTTCGCCGTGTCAAAATAGGCCTCGTAACTGACCTGACTGGCGTTCAGGTACTGCTTCTCAATTGCCGCGTAGCCCCTGCTCATCATGACGGGCTGGCCCTGCTGGTCCACATAGGCTTCCCGCGCCACAAAGCCCTGGTCATCATAGCGTCTGTCCAGCCCCGCGTAGCCCGCCGCGATCAGGATGGGCAGGCCGTCCTCGCCAAAATAGCGCTCGGAAGTGACGCGCTTCTCAGGGTCGTAAACCCGCTCCAAAATCGCGTAGCCCGTCTTTTGCAGCAAGGGCTGGCCCGCGGTGTCATACCAGGTGGTGCGGGTGATGTTGCCCGCCTCGTCATACACGTGCTCCAGCGCCGCGTAGCCCTTATCCAGCAGGACAGGCTGGTCGTCTACATCCAGATACGCTTCGCGGGTGACATTGCCCTGACTGTCATAGGCCTTGTCCAGCCTTGCGTAGCCCCCCGGGACCAGCACAGGCAGCCCGTCCGCGCCAAAATAGCGCTCGGAAGTGACGCGCTTCTCCCCGTCATAGGCCCGCTCCACAGCGGCGTAGCCCTTGGCCAGCATGATGGGCTGGTTGTTGACATCAACATAGGCTTCCCGCAGGATGTTGCCGGCTTGGTCATAGCGCCGGTCCAGGCCCGCGAAGCCCGCCGGAGCCAGGATGAGCTGGCCGTCCTCACCGAAGTACCGCTCGGAGATGACACGTTTCTCCCGGTCATACCCGCGCTCCAGCGCCGCGTAGCCCGCCTTCTGCAAGAGCAGGCCGCTATCCGCGCCATACCAGTTTGTGCGCGTGGTGTTGCCCGCCTCGTCAAATTCCCGGCTGATGCTGGCATAGCCGCCCGCCGTCACCACCGGCTGGCCGGCCACGTCCAGGTACTCCTCCCGGGAGACCAGGCGCGGGCCTGCCCAGACCTTGTGAAAACTGTGATAGCCCTGGTCGTTCAGCACGGCCTCGCCCTGCAGGCCCAGGGAGCTCTCCTGGTTGATGTTGCCGGCCTCGTCATAGCCCCGGGTCAGCCCCGCGATGCCCGATGGAAGCAGGATGGGCTGGCCATCCTCGCCCAAATAGCGCTCAGAGATAATACGCCTGTCCTCATCATACGCCCGCGCCAGCGCCGCGTAGCCGGATGCCTGCAGGAGCAGCTTGCCGTCCACACCAAACCAGGACATGCGGGTGATGTTGCCCGCTTCATCAAAGGCGCGCGAAAGCGACGCGAAGCCGCCGGGCAGCAGCACCGGCTGGTTCTGCGCGTCGTAGTAGGCCTCATGGGTCACCTGGTTGCGGGACGCGTAGGCCCGCTCCACCGCCGCGTACCCCTTGTCGATCATCAGCAGCCGGCCTAGCCCATCCACATAGGCCTCCCTGGACACAAAGCCTTGGCTGTCATATTGCCTGTCCAGGCCCGCGTAGCCCGCCGGAAGCAGGATGGGCTGGCCATCCTCGCCGAAGTAACGCTCTGAAATGACGCGTTTCTCCTGGTCATACACGCGTGCCAGCGCGGCGTAGCCTTTGGTGATCAGCGTTGGCAGCTGGTTTGTGCCCACATAGGCTTCCCGCGCCACATTGCCGGCCACGTCATACTGCCTGTCCAGCCCCGCGTAGCCTGCGGCAATCAGGATGGGCAGGCCATCCTCGCCCAGGTAACGCTCAGAGACCACGCGTTTCTCCTGGTCATATACGCGCTCCAGCACCGCGTAGCCCGCCTTTTGCAGCAACAGCCCGCCGTCCACACCATACCAGGCGGCGCAGGTGATGTTACCGGCCTCATCAAAGGCGCGGCTGAGCGCCGCGTACCCCCCCGGCAGCAGAACCGGCTGACCATCCGCGTCAAAATACGCCTCATAGGTCACCTGCTTGGCAGACAGGTACAGCCGTTCCACCGCGGAATAACCCTTCCCCAGCATCACAGGGGCACCATCCGTGCCCAGATAGGCCTCGTATGCGACGAAGCCCTGGTCATCGTAGCGTCTGTCCAGCCCCGCGTAGCCCGCCGCGATCAGGATGGGCTGGCCGTCCTCGCCAAAATAGCGCTCGGAGATCACGCGCTTCTCAGGGTCATATGCGCGCGCCAGAATCGCGTAGCCCGTCTTTTGCAGCAAGGGCTGGCCCGCGGTGTCATACCAGGTGGTGCGGGTGATGTTGCCCGCCTCGTCATACACGTGCTCAAGCGCCGCGTAGCCCTTGTCCAGCAGGACAGGCTGGTCATCAACATCCAGATACGCTTCGCGGGTGACATTGCCCTGACTGTCATAGGCCTTGTCCAGCCTTGCGTAGCCACCCGGGATCAGGACAGGCAGCCCGTCCGCGCCAAAATAGCGCTCGGAAGTGACGCGCTTGTCCCCGTCGTAGGCCCGCTCCACAGCGGCGTAGCCCTTGGCCAGCATGATGGGCTGGTTGTTGACATCAACATAGGCTTCCCGCAGGATGTTGCCGGCTTGGTCATAGCGCCGGTCCAGGCCCGCAAAGCCCGCGGGAGCCAGGATCAACTGGCCGTCCTCACCGAAGTACCGCTCGGAGATGACGCGCTTGTCATTGTCATACACCCGCTCCAGCGCCGCGTAGCCTGCCTGCTGCAGCAGCAGCCCGCCATCCGCACCATACCAGTTTGTGCGCGTGGTGTTGCCCGCCTCGTCAAATTCCCGGCTGATGCTGGCATAGCCGCCCGCCGTCACCACCGGCTGGCCGGCGATGTCCATGTACTCCTCCCGGGAGACCAGGCGCGGACCTGCCCAGACCTTGTGAAAACGGTGATAGCCCTGGTCGTTCAGCACGGCCTCGCCCTGCAGGCCCAGGGAGCTCTCCTGGCTGATGTTGCCGGCCTCGTCATAGCCCCGGGTCAGCCCCGCGATGCCCGATGGAAGCAGGATGGGCTGGCCATCCTCACCGAAGTAACGCTCTGAAATGACACGTTTTTCCTGGTCATACTCGCGCGCCAGCGCAGCATAGCCAGCCTGGTTGAGGGCAGGTTGGCCCTGCCGGTTCAGGTAGGCTTCCCAGACAACATTGTCCTGCCCGTCATAGCGCCTGTTCAGCCCGGCATACCCGCCGGACAGCAGCACCGGCTGCTCGCTTTCGTCCAGGTAGCGCTCATGGATGACACGCCTGTTGTCGTCATAGCGCCGCTCCAGCACCGCGTAGCCCGGGCCCTGGACAAGCAGCCGGCCATCCGTGCCATACCAGGCGGTACGGACGATGTTGCCCGCTTCGTCAAAGGAACGGCTGAGCGCGGCATAGCCGCCCGGCAGCAGGACCGGCCGGTCCGCCGTGTCAAAATAGGCCTCGTAACTGACCTGCCTGGCGTTCAGGTGCTGCTTCTCAACCGCCGCGTAGCCCCTGCTCATCATGACGGGCTGGCCCTGCTGGTCCACATAGGCTTCCCGCGCCACAAAGCCCTGGCTGTCATATTGCCTGTCCAGCCCCGCGTAGCCCGCCGAGATCAGGATGGGCTGGCCGTCCTCGCCAAAATAGCGCTCGGAGATGACGCGCTTCTCAGGGTCGTACGCGCGCGCCAGTATCGCGTAGCCTGACTTTTGCAGCAAGGGCTGGCCCGCGGTGTCATACCAGGTGGTGCGGGTGATGTTGCCCGCCTCGTCATACACGTGGCCTATTGCCGCGTAGCCGCCAGCCAGCATCACCGGGCGGTCCTCGGTATCAAAATATGCTTCATGGCTGACCTGGTTGCGCCCATGGAACTGCCGCCTGAGGGCCGCGTAGCCCCGCTGGTGCATGACGGGCTGCAGGTCAAGGCCCACATAGGCCTCCAGCACGATGTTGCCCTGGGCGTCATATTCGCGGTCCAGCCCCGCGTAGCCCGCGGCAACCAGGATGGGCTGGCCGTCCTCGCCAAAATACCGCTCGGAAATGACGCGCTTGTCATTGTCATACAGGCGTTCCAGCGCCGCGTAGCCTGTCCCCTGCAGCAGCAGGTTGCTGTCCGCGCCATACCATTCAGTCCGGGTGACATTGCCGGCCGCGTCAAACTCCCGGCCGATGCCGGCATAGCCATCGGCGATGATGATTGGCCGGTCATCCAGGCCGTAGTAGTTCTCTTCCGTGGCCTGGCCTTTCGCCACAAAAAAGCGGTCCAGGGACGCAAAGCCCCTGGCGTTGAGAACCGGCAGACCATCCCTGTCCTGGTAGGCTTCCGCGACAATGTTGCCGCTGTCGTCATATTGGCGGGTCAGCCCCGCGTAACCCGCCGCCAGCATGATTGGCTGGCCGTCTTCCCCCAGGTAGCGCTCGGCGATGACCTGCTTGCGCGCGTTGTACTGGCGCTCCAGCGCCGCCCAGCCAGCGCCCTGGCTGAGCAGGCCCCCGTCAGGGCCATAGTACGCGATGCGCAACTCGTTGTTGTTCCTGTCAAATTCGCGCTGGATGGCCGCGTAGCCCTGTGCCAGCAGCACAGGCTGGCCCTGGGCGTCAAAATACTGTTCTGACAACACTTTGCGCGCCTTGTTGTAGGTTTTTTGAAACGAGGCATAGCCCTTGGCGCCGTTCACAGGCTGGCTGTCCTGGTCAAAGTAGCTCTCCTGGATGATGTTGCCGGCCTCATCATATTCCCGGGTGAGCAGGGCGTAGCCCTGGTCTGTCATCAGGGGCTTGCCGCGCTCATCCAGGTAGGCCTCGCGGATGACCTTGCCATTGCGGTTGTAGCTGCGCTTGAAGCCGGCGTAGCCAATGCCGGGCACCATCAGCGGCTGATTGTGCTCGTCAAAGTACCGCTCCTCCGTTTGCAGCTTGCCGCTGAACTGGCGCCGCAGGGATGCGTAGCCCATGGAGGTGATGAGGGGCTTGCCGTCCAGGCCCAGGTATTCCTCCCGCACAACCTGGCCGGCGGCGTAGCTGTAAATGACCTTGGCATAGCCGCCCTCCCTCAGGATGGGCTCGCGGTCGGGGCCATAATAGCTGATGGTCTTGACCAGTCCGCGATCGGTATAGGTGTACTCCAGCCCCGCGTGCCCCTCTTTCTGGGGGAGCAGCTCGCCCTGCGCGTCATAGAACCAGGTGGTCTTGACGCGGTGGTTGCCAAAATGGGTGTGTTCCACCCTGGCATAGCCCAGCTTGGGGTGCGCCATCAGCTGCCCCTGCTCATCATAATAGCTGGTGGACAAGAGGCGGTTGCCATATTTGTTGTACTCATTGACCATGCCCGCGTAGCCCGCCCGGGCGATGATGGGCTGACCGTCCGTGCCAAAGAAATGCTCGCTGTTGAGGATTTTGAGCCGGGGCTGGTCACGTTCCACAATGGCATAGCCGTCCCGGCTCAGCATCAACTGACCATCCTGCCCGTAGAACGCCCGCCGCTCCAGGATGCCGCGGCTGTTGTAGGTGTCCTCCCGCCTGGCGTACAGGCCATTGGGCACGATGTAGTTGCCGTCGGGGCCAAAGTATTCCACCTGCACCAGTTTGCGGCCCTTGTAGGTGTTCACCATGCGGGCGTAGCCCTTGGCCGGCGGGATGATGGGCTCCTTTTGCTCGCCGAAATACGCTTCCTCCAGCAGCCAGCCGTAACCGGAATACTTGCGCTGGATGATGGCATAGCCATCTGGGTTGTTGACCAGCTGGCCCTGGGTGTCGTAGTAGCTGATGGCCAAAGGCCGGTCCGCCGCATCCAGATCGCGCACCAGCATGCTGTAGCCGTCCTCATTGAGAACAGGCTGCCGGTTTTCGTCCACCCAGGTGCGCTTGATGAGCCAGCCGCGTTTGTAGACATCGATGGTTTGCGCCTCGCCCAGGGTGTTTGTGGGCAGGGCCACCAGCAGCAACAATAAAAACAGGGTGCTCAAGAGAGAAAATCTGCGCAATTTCAAACTGTTTTCTCCTTTTGACACGTCTAGCAGAAGACTTTGACAGGCCAACCCAGTGGGTTGGATCATTGGAATCATAGCATATTGTGGGCGGGCTGTCCATTTGCGCCAAGCCGCGCCCGGGGGCGCTGCCTGGGCACCGTTTGCTTGAGACCACAAGATATGGGTAACAACACAAGACCAACCACTACAGGAGGTAGATGATGAACACCCAGGCAAGGGAAGCCACCTTATACACCCTGGCGGACTGCGCGTACTGTGAGATGCTCAAACTGCGCCTTTTGCATGAGCGCATCACCTATCTGGAGGTGGACGACCCGGCGGTCATCCGCCAGAAGGGCTTTGAAACGGTGCCCCGGCTGGTCATTTCCGGGCATACCTTCAGCTTTGACCAGGCCATCGCCTGGCTGAACCAGCGGGGGAGGCCGGCCTCATGAGCGCGCAGGCTGCCGCGCCCCTGCGCGCGGAATTTCTGGACAGCTACCCCAGCCACCCTGCCCACATGAGCCCGCTGGGGCTTTTCACCTTCTACCGCACCTACAGCCGCTTCCTGCCCGGTGAGAAACGCCGTGAAACCTGGAAGGAAACCTGCACGCGGGTGGTGAACTACAATGTGGGGCTGGAGCGCGCCCACCGGGAAAAAAGCGCGTTGCCCGTGGATGAGGCCTGGCTGCGCCAGGAAGCCGAGGCGCTGTTTGACAGCATGTTCAACCTGCGGCAGTTCGTGTCCGGCCGCAGCCTGTGGATAGCCGGCACCCAGGTGGCGGAGGACTACCCCATGGCCAACTTCAATTGCAGCTTCACCAGCATCGCGCGCTGGGAGGACCTGGGCGAGCTGTTCTATCTGCTGATGCTGGGCAGCGGCGTGGGCTTCAAGACCACCCCGGACCTGGCCGCGGGCATGGCGCCCATCCGCACCCAGGCACGGCTGATCCTGTCCGACTACCGCCCGGTGGAGGTGGACTACCGGCTGGAGCGCACGGATGTGCGCGTGCTGGACAACGGCTTCGCCAAGATCTATGTGGGGGACAGCAAGGAAGGCTGGCGCGACGCGCTGCTGGCCTATTTCAGCCTGCTCACCCAGGCGGAGCACGAGCACATCCACACCATCAAGGTGTCCTTCAACTCGGTGCGCCCCAAGGGCGAGCGGCTGAAGACCTTTGGCGGCACGGCTTCGGGCCCGGAGCCCCTGCGGGAGATGTTCGCCGGCTTTGACGCGGCGCTGAAAAACCGGATTGACCCCTCCCTGGCCCCCATTGAGGTTGACAGCCGGGGCTATGGCCGGGTGCGGCCCATCCACATCCTGGACATGGCCAACCTGATCGGCGCGAACGTGGTGGCCGGCGGCGTGCGGCGCACGGCGGAGATTGCCTTGTTTGTGGCCGGCGACCTGGAGCTGCTCTTTGCCAAGTATGCCATCAACGGCTTCTGGAAGGAGGAGCACTTTCAGCAGCATGAGCGCGTGAAGGCGCAGCTGCGGGCGCTTGACATCCCCCTGCCGGGCTGGTTTGACCAGGTGGGCGAGCGCCGCTTTGACGCGCAGGTCAACGGCGACCAGCCCTTCAACCCGGGCCGGCAGAACATCGGCCACCGGCGGCTGTCCAACAATTCCATCGTGTTTACCCAAAAGCCCAGCCTGGCCTTCCTGCGGCTGGTCTTCCAAATGATCCAGCTGGACGGCGAGCCGGGCTTCATCAACCTGGAGGAGATGGGCAGGCGGCGGGAAAACGCGCAGGGCATCAACCCCTGCGCCGAGATCCTGCTGGACAACAAGCAGCAGTGCAACCTGACCACCGTCAACCTGGCGGCCTTTGCCACGGACCAGGGGTTTGACGAGGAGGGCGCGCTCAAGGCGCAGGCCTTGTCCGCCCGGGCCGGCCTGCGCATGACCCTGGTGGACCTGGAGCTGCCCGAATGGGACTTCATCCACAAGCGCGACCGCCTGACCGGCTGCAGCCTGACCGGGGTGATGGATGCCATCGGCGCCTGGCCTTCGCAGCGCCAGGAGAAGCTGCTGGCGCGCCTGGCCCAACAGGCGCGGCAAACCGCGGCCCAGTACGCCGCCAAACTCAGGATACAAAGCCCGCTGCTGGTGACCACGGTCAAGCCGGAGGGCACCCTCTCCCTGGTGGCGGGCGGGGTCTCCCCCGGGCTGCATGACGCGCATGCCCCCTTCTTCATCCGCCGGGTGCGCATCAGCGCGGACGACGCGCTGGCCAAGGTTGCCCTGGTGCACGGCTGGCCCATACACCCCGAGGTGGGCACGCCGGACAACAAGCTTGAACATGCCCGCACCCTGGTGATTGATTTCCCGGTGCGCTCCGGCGCCCTGCGCACCAAGGAGGATGTGCCGGCCCTGGCGCAGCTGGAGCGCTACCTGATGTTCCAGCGCAGCTACACCGACCACAACTCAAGCAACACCATCACTGTGCGCCCGGAGGAATGGGCAGGGCTGGCGCAGGCCATCGCGGACCATTGGGACGACTTTGCAGGGGTGTCCTTCCTGGCGCTGGACGGGGGCACCTACCAGCTGGCCCCCTATGAAGCCATCACCCGGGAGCAGTATGAGCAGCTGCGGGACCGCGCCATGCCCTTTGACCCGCGTGTGCTGCAGCTGTATGAAGGCACCGGCTTGTCCGAGCTGGACGGGGAGGACCCGGATTGCGCCACCGGCGGCTGCCCGGCGAGGTAGGCATAAGGAATGCAGCAGATCAGGAGAACCGGCAAAGCCTGCCCGGATATTTTTTGTTGCTGGATGCGCGTCCGCTCAGGCTGAACCTCGCGCGGTGCCCATGTTTGCACTTGACCGGCGGGCAGCGTCCTGTTCACCCCCCTGTGATTGACAAAACGGCTGGGCGGTAGTACCATGTAAATCCTTGTGAAACAACGCTTCACAAGGGCGGGCTCCCGTAGCTCAGTTGGATAGAGTGCCAGACTCCGACTCTGGAGGTCGCGCGTTCGAGTCGCGCCGGGTGCGCCAGACAAAAACCCCGTATCCATCATGGATGCGGGGTTTTTGGTAGATACAGATACTTTCGCACTCAGGCGTTGAACAGCTCCTTGACCTTGTCCAGGAAGCCCTTGCGGTTCTCGTATTCCTTCCCGGTGCTGGCCTGGTCAAAGGCGCGCAGCAGCTCCTTTTGCTTGTCGGACAGCTTCTTGGGGATCTCCACCCGCACGCGCACCACCAGGTCGCCCCGGGTGCTGCCGTGCAGCTGCTGGATGCCCTCGTTGCGGATGCGGAAGAGGGCGCCATCCTGCGTACCCTCGGGGATGCGGTGGCTGACCGTGCTCTTGAGCGTGGGCACCTCCAGCGTGGCCCCCAGCGCTGCCTGGGTGAAGGAGATGGGCATCTCCAGGTACAGGGTGGTCCCCTCCCGGCGGAACAGCTTGTGCGGACGCACGGTCAGCGCGATGAGCAGGTCGCCGTTGGGCCCGCGGTTCTGGCCGGGCTCGCCCTGGCCGGACATCACAAAGACCTGGCCGTCATCCGCCCCCGGGGGGATGGTGAAGCTGGCGGTGCGCTTGCGCCGCACCCGGCCCGAGCCCTGGCAGGTGGTGCAGGGGTCCTTGATGGTCTGCCCGCTGCCGCCGCAGGTGGTGCAGGTGCGCACGGTGACCATGAAGCCGCTGCCCGAACGGATCTGCCCGCTGCCACCGCAGGTGGCGCAGGTGACCGGCTCGCTGCCGTCCTTGCCGCCGGTGCCGTGGCAGGTGTCACACAGCTCCGCGCGCATGAAGTCGATGGATTTGGAAGCGCCAAAGGCCGCTTCCTCAAAGGTGATGCGCAGGTTGACCTGGATGTCCCGCCCCCGCATGGGCGCGTTGCGCCGCTGCTGGGCTGTGCGCGCCCCCCCGCCAAAGAGCTGGTCAAAGATGGAGTCAAAGCCGCCAAAGCCGCCCGCCTCAAAGCCGCCAAAGCCACCGAAACCGCCCATCTGCGGCGGGCCGTCCATGCCAAACTGGTCGTAGGCGGCGCGCTTCTGGGGGTCGGACAGCACCTCGTTGGCCTCGTTCACCTCACGGAAACGGGCCTCGGCGGATTTATCGTTTGGGTGCAGATCGGGGTGGGACTCCTTGGCCAGGCGGCGGTAGGCCTTTTTGATGTCCTCCGCCGTGGCGCTTTTGTCCAGCCCCAGCACCTCGTAATAATCCCGTTTTTTTGCCATAGCCTCCTCACGCGGCAGGGCAGCCGCCGGGGCTGAAGCCCGGCCGCCGCCTGCTGTGGGTCCTTCCGTCCGCGCCGTACCGGCTCAGGAGCCGGTACGGCGCGCTAGTGTTTAGTGTACGTCGCCTTCCACGTCGACGCTGCCGTCAGGGTTGGTCTGCGGGGCGTCAAAACCCTGCGGCTGGCCATCTGTCTGGCCGTCCTGGCCCTGGTAGAGCTTGCCGAAGATTTCATAGATCTTCTGGGTGGCGCTGTCCATGGCCGTCTTGATGGCGGCGGCGTCATTGCCCTCGCGCACCTTCTTGAAGGCGTCGATTTCCGCCTGCACGGTGGCCTTGTCTTCCTCGGTCAGCTTGTCGCCGTTTTCGCGCAGCTGCTTTTCAATCTCATACTGGAAGGAGTCGGCGCGGTTGAGGGTTTCCACCTCTTCCTTGCGCTTCTTGTCCTCCTCGGCAAACTGCTCGGCCTCCTTCACGCGCTGCATGATTTCCTCTTCGGACAGGTTGGTGGAGGCGGTGATGGTGACGTTCTGGGTGTTGCCGGTGCCCATGTCCTTGGCGGTCACGGACACGATGCCGTTTTTGTCAATGTTGAACTTGACCTCAATCTGCGGCACGCCGCGGGGCGCGGCCGGGATGCCAGTCAGCTGGAAGCGGCCCAGGGTCTTGTTGTCATAGGCCATGGGGCGCTCGCCCTGCAACACATGGATTTCAACCGTGGTCTGACCATCCGCCGCGGTGGAGAAGACCTGGGCCTTTTCCGTGGGGATGGTGGTGTTGCGCTCAATCAGGCGGGTGAAGATGTGGCCCTCGGTCTCAATGCCCAGGCTCAGCGGGGTGACATCCAGCAGCAGCACATCCTTGACCTCGCCGCCCAGCACGCCTGCCTGGATGGCGGCGCCGATGGCCACGCACTCATCCGGGTTGATGCCCTTGAAGGGCTCCTTGCCAGTGATGTTCTTGACCGCGTCCTGCACAGCGGGAATGCGGGTGGAGCCGCCCACCAGGATGACTTTCTCAATCTGGGAGGCGGACAGGCCGGCGTCCTTGAGCGCGGTCTGCATGGGGCCGATGGTGCGCTCCACCAGGTCATGGGTGAGCTCGTTGAACTTGGCCCGGGTCAGGGTGATGTCCAGGTGCTTGGGGCCGTTGGCGTCCGCGGTGATGAAGGGCAGGTTGATGTTGGCCGCCATCACGCCGGACAGGTCAATCTTGGCCTTCTCGGCCGCTTCCTTCAGGCGCTGCCAGGCCATGCGGTCCTTCTTCAGGTCGATGCCGTTTTCCTTCTTGAAGACCTCGGCGATGTAATCCACCACGCGGTCATCAAAATCATCGCCGCCCAGCTTGGTGTCGCCGTTGGTGGCCAGCACCTCAAACACGCCGTCGCCAATCTCCAGCAGGCTCACGTCAAAGGTGCCGCCGCCCAGGTCATAGACCAGGATCTTGTGGGGCTCTTCCTTGTCAAGGCCATAGGCCAGGGAGGCCGCGGTGGGCTCGTTGATGATGCGCAGCACCTCCAGCCCCGCGATGCGGCCGGCATCCTTGGTGGCCTGGCGCTGGGCGTCGGAGAAATAGGCAGGCACGGTGATGACAGCCTGGGCAACGCTCTCGCCCAGGTAGCTCTCCGCGTCCTTCTTGAGCTTCTGCAGCACCATGGCGGAAATTTCCTGGGGGGTGTAGTCCTTGCCATCGATGCTGGCCTTGAAGTTGCTGCCCATCTGCCGCTTGATGGACGAGATGGTGCGCTCAGGGTTGGTGATGGCCTGGCGCTTGGCGATCTGGCCAACCAGCCGCTCGCCTTCCTTGGTGAAAGCCACCACGGACGGGGTGGTCCTGGCGCCTTCGCTGTTGGGAATCACAACCGGCTCCCCGCCTTCCATGACGGCGACGCAGGAGTTGGTGGTGCCCAGATCAATGCCGATAATTTTTGCCATAGTGTTGCTCCTCCAATTTAAACGTAGAAAATGTCAGTCTTGTGTATGTCATCAGCCCGGCACGACACGCACCATGGCGTGGCGCAGGACTGTGTCACCCATCTTGTACCCCTTGAGCACCACGTCGCACACGGTGCCCGGCTCGCCCTCCTCCGGGCTGCCCTGGGCGACAGCGTCCTCCAGGGTGGGGTCAAAGGCCTCTCCCGGCCGGGAGATGGGCTGGACGCCGCGGTGGCTGAGGACGTCCATCAGCTGGCGGTGCACCAGCTGCACGCCGGTGTAGAGCGGGTCCTCCCCGCGCTCCTCCAGCAGGGCGCGCTCCAGGTTGTCCACCACCGGCAGCAGGGTCTTGATGAAGGCGCGGGCGCCGTCGTCAAAGCTTTCGGAGGCTACCTGGCGGTTGCGGCGGCGGAAGTTGTCAAAATCCGCCTGCACGCGCTGGGCCATCTGCAGGTACTCGTCCCGCTGCTGATGGGCAGCCTCCAGCTGCTCCTGCAGGCCATTGCCCTCCAGCTCCGGCTGGGCGGGCTGCTCCTGCGTCTGGTCCTCCGGGACCTGGTCGACCGGTTTCTTTTTGCTCATGCCGTCCTCCATGTGTTAGTTTGCCGCCTGGCGGCTGACCAGCGCCTCGCTCATCGCGTGGCTGACCTGGCGCAGGGTGCCAAAGACCCGCCCATAGGGCATGCGGGTGGGGCCAATCAGGCCGATGGTGCCGCGCTGGCCGCGCCCCAGGCGGTACTGGGCCAGGGCGATGCTGCACTCGCGCATTTCAGGGATCCCGCTTTCCGGGCCAATCTGCACGGTCAGCTCCCGCCCCTCCGCCGCGCGCATCAAGGCCAGCAGGCGCTCCCTGTCATCCAGGGCGCTGAGCAGCCGACGGGCCTTCAGCGCGTCCTGGTACTCCGGAAAGCCCAGGATGTTGTGGGTGCCGGAGATGGTGAGGCTGTCCTGCGCGGTCTGGCTGTCCATGCGGCTGGCCAGCTCCATGATGCTTTGCAGCACCATGGGGTCCCCCGGCGCCTTGTCGGCAAACTCTGTGAGCGCCAGCTGCACCTCCCGCAGGCGCGCGCCGCTGAAGCGCTCGGAGAGCATGCGGCTGATGGCGTACAGGGCGTCCGCGTCCAGCTGCTCTGAAACCTGCACCATGGCATCGCGGATGATGCCGCCGTCAGTCACGATGACCAGAAGCGCCAGGCCGGTGGAAACCGGCACCAGCTGCAGCGCGCTCACGCGCAGCTCCGCCTGCCGGGGCAGCATGACCAGGGAGGCGTAGCCGGTGATGTCCGCCAGCGCCTGGGCAGCGCTGCGCATCAGGCCTTCCAGGTGGCTTACCTGGGAAAAATAGCCGCGGCGCAGCTCCTCAGCGCTGGTCAGGGGGCGGATCTGCTCGTCCGTGAGCAGGTCCACGTAGAGCCGGTAGGCCTGGGGGCTGGGCACACGCCCGGCAGACACATGCGGCTGGCTCAGGAAACCTTGCTCAGTCAGGTCACTCATCTCGTTGCGGATGGTGGCGCTGGACAGGTGGGAGAGGTACTTGCGCGAGATGGTGCGTGAACCCACCGGCATGGCGGTGAGCACATAGTCATCAATGATGGCCTGCAGGATACGCTGTTTGCGTTCCTCCACCCCGCTCCCTCCTCTCCTGGGTTGTTAGCACTCTCGAGTGTTGAGTGCTAACCCCAAACCAAGATACCATGCCACCCCTGCTTTGTCAACCATGAAAATGCATTGAAAATGGCCAGCCCGCGCGGGGATTCCCGGCGGGGCGGGCGCAGGACAGCAAGCGGGAAAGTGATTGGTACCATGCGCTGGCGGCCAAGCCCTTTCCGCAAGCGGGGCCACCTGGGCGCGGCCTTCAAATGAACGTTAGCCCCGCGCAGTATTCAGGATGCTTTTAGACGCGCGAGGGTTTCACGCCGTCCATGGTTAAGGCCTGATAGGCAACGGAAGGCTGGCGACATCATCCACCCTCTTCATGTGCTGATGGTTGACAATCAAAAAGCCCCCGCCGCGAAGGCAGGGGCCTGGGTTTGGACCAGGGCTTAGAGGACAAAGGGGTCCTTCATCGGGTCGATGAAGTCCAGGGGGTTGTAGTCCGTTTTGATTTCATCCTGGGGGACGGCGCTGACATGCGGCACATTCAGCTCCGGGTGCCGGTTGTTGGCCAGGTGGTTGCCCTGCCGGCTGTCGCGGCGGGGCAGGTTCAGATCCACTTCCTCCAACTTGATGTTCAGCGCCCGGGCCACGCCCTCCCCATAGGCGGGGTCCGCCTGGTAGCAGTTGGCGATGTGGCGGTGCTTGATCTGCAGGGTGCTGTCCCCCATGTTGCGCGCGGTGTTCTCACACAGCACGCGGCGCTGGTCCTCCGTCATGGCGCGGAAGAGCTGGCCGGGCTGGGTGTAGTAGTCCTCATCATCCTCGCGGAAGTCATAGCGGTAGATGTCCCCGCCTGCCTGTTTTGGCTGATGGCCCGCGGGGGACTCGGTCCAGTTGCCGTAGGAATTGGGCTCCACATGGATTTCGCTGCCCAGGTTACCATCCACCCGCATGGCGCCGTCACGGTGGAAGGAGTGGGGGTGCGCCACGCCCCGGGGCGCGTTGACCGGAATCTGGTGGTGGTTGACGCCCAGGCGGTAGCGGTGCGCGTCCCCGTAGCTGAACAGCCTTCCCTGCAGCATGCGGTCAGGCGAGAAGCTGATGCCGGGCACCACGTTGGCGGGGGTGAAGGCGGACTGTTCCACATCAGCGAAATAGTTGTCCGGGTTGCGGTTGAGCACGAACTCCCCGACGGGAAGGAAGGGATAATCGGCCTTGGGCCACTGCTTGGTCAGGTCAAAGGGGTTGTTGCGCATGGCGTCGGCCTGGGCCTCGGTCATGATCTGGACATACATCTGCCACCTGGGGAACTGGCCCTGTTCGATGGCCTCATAGAGGTCGCGCTGGTGGCTCTCCCGGTCCATGCCCACCACCTGGGCCGCCTCCTGGTCGGTCAGGTTCAGGATGCCCTGCTGGGAGCGGAAGTGGAACTTGACCCAGACCCGCTCGTTGTTCTCATTGATGAGGGAGTAGGCGTGGCTGGAGGAGCCGTGCATGTGCCGGTAGGAGCTGGGGATGCCCCGGTCGCTCATCAGGATGGTGACCTGGTGCAGGGCCTCGGGCAGGGAGGACCAGAAATCCCAGTTGGTGTTGGGGGAGCGCAGGTTGGTGCGCGGGTCGCGCTTGACGGCGTGGTTGAGGTCGATGAACTTGAGGGGGTCCCGGAAAAAGAACACGGGGGTGTTGTTGCCCACCATGTCCCAGTTGCCCTCTTCTGTGTAGAACTTGAGGGCAAAGCCGCGGATGTCCCGCTCGGCATCCGCCGCGCCGCGCTCGCCGGCCACGGTGGAGAAGCGCGCGAACATCTCGGTCTGCTTACCAATTTCTGAAAAAATCCTGGCCTTGGTGTAGCGGGTGATGTCGTGGGTGACGGTGAAGGTGCCAAAGGCGCCTGAGCCCTTGGCGTGCATGCGCCGCTCCGGGATGACCTCCCGGTCAAAATGGGCCATCTTCTCCATAAACCAGACGTCCTGCAGCAGCATGGGGCCGCGGGGTCCCGCGGTCATCACGTCCTGGTTGTTGTCCACCGGCGCGCCGGCAGCCGTACGCAGGCCCGGGTGCTCACCAATCACATCGTTGCGGCTGGTGCTCCTGTACACCAGGCCATTCTTATCCATGGGGTTCTTCATCAAAGCATCCTCCTTTCGAACATCGCGTTTCAATGAACCGCGCAGACCGCGGTTGATTGAAATGTTATCATACCCTCACAAGGGCTGCCACGAACAAATCTGTTTGCGTCTGGCCACGCCTGCCCCACCTTGTCCGCCCAGGCCCAACCTGCTACACTGGGGCAGAAAAAATACACCCTCATCCGGACCATATCCAGGAGGATTTGCCAATGGCAGAGTTTGACAGCACCAGGGCCTTGGATGAGCCACAGCTGGCATTGGGCCTGAGGCTGATGGAGTCCATCATCGGCGGGCGCTGGAACCCGATGATTCTCTTCGCGATTGAGCAAGGCGCCAGCCGCTTCACGGACATCCGCAACCACATCGTCCACATCTCCGACACTGAGCTGCAGCGCAAGCTCGCCTCCCTCACCCAGAGCCGCCTGGTGGAAAAGGTGACCGCGCAGGAGGACGCAAGGCGCGGCGAGTACGCGCTGACCCGCTTTGGCGGGGACATCACCCACATCCTGCACCATATCCTGGACATCTCCTACAAGCACCTGGAACTGGAGGGGCAGGCGGCCGGGGAGCCCACCTGAGGGCCCCGCCGGGTTAAAACCGGTCCCGTAAAATCATTCCGGGATGCTGTTTGTTGACAGAAACTTCACCATATCCTGACCTTGAAAGGGTATACTGGGTACAGACCGTGGCGGGCGTAGACTGCGCCACGCGCCGAAATGTTCTCAATGATCCTGCAATTAAAAGGAGGAAGACCATGACATCATTCAAACAACGCCTCAGCGCAGTGCTGCTGGCCTTGGTGATGGTGCTGGGCGTGCTGCCCGCGCTGTCAGAAACGCCCCAGGTGCCACCGAGCATGGAGGTGGAGATCCGCGCGGAGTACAGCCCCATGCTGGGCAGCCTGGTGGCCGGGTTCACCGGCGGCCAGGATGAAGGCCTCCAAACCATGGCTGACACTGTCGTCGCCGCCCTCAACAAGCTGACCACCCGCATCACAACCGGCCCCGGCGGCGTATCAGGCTACATCGGCACACAGACAGGCGAGCTGGTCAACTTCCAGGCGGCTGTCAACCCGGCCACCAAGGAAGCCCTGGCCACTACCAGCCTGCTGCCTGGGCTGAGCCTGACGCTGGACCCCAAGTTGCTGGCACAGTTCACCCCCAAGGACACCATCCCCCAGGTGAGCCCTCAGCAAATGCGCCTGATGGCCGCGCCCTACCTGGACGCGATTGCCCAGGTGGCCCAGGCCTATGCCGAGGAAGCCACCGTTGTGGAAGGGCCCTTCCTGATCGAAGGTTATGGCGCTTTCACCAAACAGACCCAGTTCGTGCTCACCTCCCACATGCTGGCGGACCTGTTGACCCGCCTGGGCGAGGTCTACAAGGCCGACGAGGGCCTGCGGCCCATGCTTGAGGAAGCCCTCAAGGCCGGGCAGGCCACCGGCATGGAAGCGGCTGGCGAAGCGGCTGCCGCCGTGCCCGAGGACCTGGGCGAGGAGCTGATCAAGGCCGGTCAGAAGGGCAAGGAGGAGCCCAACAAGCCCTTCCTGAACGTGGTCATGTACGAGGATGGCCTGGGCAGGCACTATTTTGACGCCGTCACCCCCGAGGGCGAGCAGGACGCCACCAAGATTGACCTGCTGCTGGCCGGCCAAGGCATCGACCTGGAAAATGGCCAGATGGAAGCCCGGCTCAAGATGATCGTCAACCCCAGCGCACCGGCTTTCCCCATGGACGAGGAGGAGCCCGAGGGCGAGGAGACGCCGCCCGCGCCCATGGACTGGCTGGCGCTGGAGCAGGAAATCCGCGACGGCGACAACTACAGGGCCACCCTGCTCACCCTGGACCTGACCGCCGGCAACGAAGGCGCACAGGGCAACAGCCTGCTGGGCATCAGCCTGTTCACCTCCGGCATGAACCTGGGGATGAGCCTGGAAAGCCACCACAACCAGGAGACCCTGGAAGGGCTGACCACCATCAGCCTGGGCTTCCTGATGCCCGACCTGGTCAAGGTGCACATCCGCACCTGGCCGGCCATTGACCAGCCCCAGGCCCCGGTGCTGGAAGGTGTCACCCCGCTGATGATTGGCGAGGACGACCTGTCCGAGGAGGACAACGCGCGGATGGCGGCTGCCCTGGAGCAGGCGCTGCCCGACCTTATGGAGCGGCTGAACGCCGCCCTGCCGGAGGAAGCCCCGGCCCTGCTGGCCCTGTTGCAGTCCGGCAACCAGGAGGATCCCGAAGCCGGGCCCGTTGAGGACGAAGAAGCAGCCCCTGAGGAAGAGACCGGGCCGGCGGAGGGAACTGAGGAAGAAACCGAGGACCTGACCCAGGAACAGCCTGAAACCACCGGGGAGCCCGCGGAGGAGCCGGTGGAAGAGGAAGCGCCGGCCACACCCTGATACACAATGCCTGATCCCTGAGGCTGCCGCGATCGCGGCAGCCTCGCTTGTTGGCGCATCCGCGGCTTTTTGGCCCCGAGCGGTGCTGCCCCTTGCCCCCGCCTGCCCCGCGCAGGTATACTGAAGCGAGGAAGGTGAAGGTATGCAAGAAAGAGATTTGCGCGAAAAAGTGCTGAGCCGGCAGACCGAGTTTGAGGGCCGGGTGATTACCGTGGAACAGTGGAAGGTGGCCCTGCCCGATGGCCGGGAGGCCGGACGGGAGATTGTGCGCCACAACGGCGCGGCCGCCGTGGTGGCCCTGGACAGCCGGCACCAGGTGACCCTGGTGCAGCAGCACCGGGTGGCCATTGACCAGGTGACCCTGGAGCTGCCCGCGGGCAAGCTGGACAGCCCGGGCGAGGACCCCTTTGAATGCGCCCGGCGGGAACTGGAAGAGGAAACCGGGCTGCGCGCCGGCAAGTGGCTGAAGCTGGCCCATGTGGTGACCACACCAGGGTTTTGCACCGAAAGAATTGCCCTGTACCTGGCCACCGAGCTCACCCAGGCCACCCAGCACACCGACCCGGATGAGTTTCTCAACCTGGTTAAAATGCCCCTGGCGGAGGCGGTGATGATGGTGGAAAGCGGCCAGATCCAGGACGCCAAGACCTGCCTGGGCCTGCTGCTGGCGCAGCGCAGCCTGGGCCAGCCCGCCTTCCTGTTTCAGGAGGGGAAGACCAGCCATCCCCCTGCCTGGGACAGCTATCCCCGGGCCCAGTGCTGAGCCACCATGCCTGACCACAGGGCAGCGCCCTGGTTCAAGCGGCTGCTCAAGCCCGGTGTCAGGCAGAAGGACAGCCTGATCACCCCCAGGCTGCTGCTGCGGCCGCTGCGCACCCAGGACGCGCGGGATTTTCATGCCTATGCCCGGGACCCGCTGGTGGCCCGGTTCGTGTTTTGGGAGGCGCACACTAGCCTGACGCAGACCCGCGCCATCCTGCAAAGCATGATCCTGGAAAGCCACCTGACAGGCCTGCACACCATGGCGCTGGTGCTGCGGGACAGCCAGCGCATGGTGGGCACCATCGGCCTGGTGGAGCGCCTGGGCGCTGACCGCGCCGAGCTTGGCTTCTCCCTGGCACGGGACTGCTGGGGCCAGGGGCTGATGACCGAAGCGCTCACCACCTACCTGGAGCACCTGTTCACCCGGCATGATTTCACACAGCTCCTGGCCAAACATGACACCCTGAACCCGGCCTCCGGCGCGGTGATGCGCAAAGCGGGCATGACGCAGCTGCGCCAGGCGCCGGAGCGCCTGCGCTACAAGGGCCGGGAGGCCCAGCTGGCCACCTACCGGGCAGACCGGGAGGGGTGGCTGGCCTGGTGGGCGGGCTGCCGGCGGCCCCTTCCCTGAGCGGATGGCGTGTTTGTCTGCGGTTTTTTGGCGCAGGGGCAAATTTGCTGCCGGGGGGCTTGACAAAGACGCGGCGATGGGATAGATTACTATTTGCGTCGCGAGACGTGTAACGCGGGGTAGAGCAGTTCGGTAGCTCGTCGGGCTCATAACCCGGAGGTCGAGGGTTCAAATCCCTCCCCCGCAACCAACATGGCGGCGTAGCTCAGTTGGCTAGAGCATTCGGTTCATACCCGGAGTGTCGTTGGTTCGAATCCGACCGCCGCTACCAAATGAGCAAAGCCAGACAAAGCCCGCGGGGTATTCCCGCGGGCTTTGTCTGTAAGGAAAGCAGGGTTGGCCCAAAACCCGGCGCCTGCGATCAGGCCTTGATGCTAAGCCGTCTCAGGGGTTGATGCCCTGGTAGATGTAGTCATGCAGGCGGGTGATGGTTGCCGGCTGGTCAAAGCTGATGATGGACTGGCGGTCGTCCGTCACCTCAAAGCGGTAGTCCCCGGCGGCCGGGAAGCCGGCGGTGTCCATGTCCTCCATGCCGGTGAAGATGGGGATCACCAGGGTGGTCAGCTCGTTGATGGTCAGGTTGGTGGCCATGTGGCGCAGCACATCGGTGAGGGCCGCCATGGCCTGCTGCAGGCTGCTGCCGCCCAGCATCTTGTTGAACAGGGAGGTGAGCAGCTTGCGCTGGCGCTCGTTGCGGCCGAAGTTGTCATCCAGGTGGCGGATGCGCACGTATCTCAGCGCCTGCTCGCCGTCCAGCAGCCGGGGCTGCGCGCTCTGGCTCAAGCCCAGGAAGCCGGATTCACCTGAGGACAGCACAATCTCCACCCCGCCCAGGCTGTCAATCACGGTCTTGAACCCGCTGAAGTTGATGGACACATAGTGACGGATGTTCAGGTCAAAGGCCTCGTTGACTGTCTTGACAGCCAGCAGCGGGCCGCCAAAGGCGTTGGCCGCGTTGATCTTGAACGGCCGGTTGTAGTAGGGGATGTTCACGTACATGTCGCGCACCAGGGAGGCCAGGCGCACCTTGCCGGTAAAGCGGTTGACCGACATGATGATCATGGTGTCCGTGCGGCCGTAGTTCAAGCGGATGTTGCCGGTGTCCGTACCCAGCAGCAGGATGTTGAACCAGTCCTCGTCCAGCCCCGGGGTAACGGACAGGTCTCCCGGGGTGACCAGCACACGGAACTCCTCGGAAACAGGCAGGTCCTTGCTGTTGTCCTCCAGCGCCTCCTCCAGCGCCGCGATCTCATCAACGCTGAGCTCCACGGCCAGGGCCGGCAGCGTGAGGCCCAGGGCCAGCACCAGCGCGCACAGCAGCAGCCAGGCTTTTTGCAGCGGGTATGAATGTTTCATCGCGCGATTCCTTTCTTGTCACAGAACAGGCCTTGGCCCCATTTTACCCGCCCCGCTATGCCTGCGCAAGCCCGGCGCTACCACAAGCGCGCGCGAGATGATATACTGGAAGCAACATACATCAGGAGGCGGCACAACAGATGAGCGCGGATTTCACCCTGCCATATAACCCCAAACTGACCGGCATGGCCACCCTGCGGGATGACCTGACCTTTGTGTGCGAGGGGATCACCCAGCGCCTCACCCTGATTTCACCTGCGCGGGCGGAGGGGGACACCAGCCGTCCCCGCTTTCCCGTGGTGGTCTTTCTGCAGGGCAGCGGCTGGACCAGCCCGGACCGCCACGCTCAGCTGCCCCAGCTGTGCGCGCTGGCCCAGGGGGGCATGGCGGTGGCCTCCATCACCCACCGGGACAGCACAATGGGCCACCCCTTCCCCAGCTACCTGAAGGACGCCAAGGCGGCCATCCGCTTCCTGCGCAGCCAGGCGGAGGAGCTGTGGCTGGACCCGCAGCGGGTGGCCTTCTTCGGCACCTCCTCCGGGGGCAACACCGCCCTGCTGGTGGGCCTGACCGGGGATGACCCACGCTACAAAACCGATGACTACGCCGGGCAGTCCGACCGTGTCGCCTGCGTGGTGGACTGCTTTGGCCCCACCGACATGATCGATTTTGAGGGCAGACCGCTCTCCCAGGCCCTGATGGCCGGGCTGGGGGTGGATATGCGCGCCCTGCGCGCTCAGGCGGAGGAGGGCGAGGGCCTGGCCCAGGTGCTGCTGGGCCTGATTGGTCAGCAGGACCTGATGGCGGTGGTGCGCGGCATGAGCCCCATCCTGGAGGTCAAGGACGGCGCGCGGCAGCCCCCCGTGCTGCTGCTGCACGGGGACGCGGACGACGTGGTGCCGCTGAGCCAGTCACAGAAAATGCACGCGCGGCTCAAGGCCGCCGGGGTGGACAGCAGCCTGGTGGTGGTGACGGGCGCCGGGCATGAGGGCAGCTTCTGGAGCCAGAAACTGCATGGGCTGATTGACAGCTTTTTGCGCCGGCACCTGTTCGCCTGAGGCGTTTTGACGCTGATGGGCGCCTGTGTTATCTTGTTGAACGGCCATGGGTGACACCGTGCGGGGCCAGGTAAGCACGCTGCAGGTGCAGCAGGCCTTGCTGCCCTTTCTTGGCAGCGCCTTCCTGCAGGAGGCGGAGGGGCTCTGCGCGCGGGCGGCCCAGCTGCTTGCGGGCTTTCGTCCGGAGCGCGACGGCCTGGCCGCGCTGGCCAACCAATTGGATACCCTGCTGTTCATGGCGGTGCGGGAAGCCACCCAGGGGCGCATGGCGCTGGAGATGGACAACGGGCAGCGCTACCGCCTGCGGGTGAGCGATTTTGCCCTGATGGCCGATGAGCTGCTCTACCTGCTGTTTGAGCGGCTGGAGCGCTTGCCCTGGCACCAGACGCTCATCCGGGAATATTCCATGCGCTCGGGCAGCCTGGCCGCCCTGCGCGCGCTGTACGTGCACTACCAGGACATGCAAAGCCCGGAGGAGAACCAGACGCTGCGGCGCGTCATCACCACCTGCCATGAGCCCTGGCGCTGGCGGCACTGGCTGGACCTGCCACAGGCGCCGGAGCAGGGCTGAAGGAGATACATGGGAAAGATCATCGCAGTCGCCAACCAGAAGGGCGGCGTGGGCAAAACCACCACCGCGGTCAGCCTGGCCGCCTGCCTGGCCGGCAGCGGCAGGCAGGTGCTGCTGGTGGACCTGGACCCCCAGGGCAACGCCAGCAGCGGGCTGGACGTGCGCGCGGGCACTGCCACCAGCTATGAGGTGCTGATCAACCGCCTGCCCCTTCCTGAGGCGGTGGCGCGCACAGCGCAGCCGGGCCTGTCCGTGGTGCCTTCTGACATCCGCCTGGCCGGCGCCGAGCTTGAGCTGGTGGGCCAGCCCAGCCGCGAGCACCGCCTGCGTGAGATGCTGGAGGGGCAGGTGGCGGGCTATGACTTTGTCCTGATTGACTGCCCTCCCTCCCTGGGCCTGCTCACCCTTAACGCGCTGAGCGCCGCAGACAGCGTGCTGGTGCCCATCCAGTGCGAGTACTACGCCCTGGAGGGGGTGAGCTCCCTCATGGCCACGGTGGCCCGGGTGCAAAAGACCCTCAACCCGGCGCTGGCCCTGGAAGGCGCGCTGCTGACCATGTTTGACGGGCGCACCAACCTGTCCCTGCAGGTGGCGGACGAGGTGAAGAAGTATTTCCGCGACAAGGTCTTCCTGACCATCATCCCCCGCAGCGTGCGCCTGGGGGAGGCACCCAGCCACGGGCTGCCCATCAGCGCCTATGACCCGCGCAGCGCGGGCGCGGTGGCCTACCAGGCGCTGGCCCAGGAAATCATCCGCAACAACGCCAGGGCGCAAGGAGGCAGACGCACATGAAAAAGCCGGCCCTGGGGCGCGGCCTGGACGCCCTGTTTCAAAAGGACAGCCTGGAGGGCGAGGTGCTGCAGGTGCCGCTCAGCCAGCTGGACCCGAACCCCGACCAGCCCCGCAAGGCCTTTGACGAAGCGGCGCTGGAGGAGCTGGCCAGTTCCATCCGCCAGATGGGCCTGCTGCAGCCCATCCTGGCCAGCCCCCAGCAGGGGCGCTACCGCATCATTGCCGGGGAGCGGCGCTTCCGCGCCGCCATGAAGGCCGGGCTGACCCGGGTGCCGGTGCTGGTGCGCAGCCTGCAGCAGCAGGAGCGCGTGCTGGCCGCCCTGATTGAAAACCTGCAGCGGGAGGACCTCAACCCCATGGAGGCCGCGCTGGCCGTGCGCCAGCTGATGGACGAGGGCGGCCTCACCCAGGAGGAGGCCGCGGCCCAGCTGGGCAAATCCCGCCCGGCGGTGGCAAACCTGCTGCGGCTGCTCAACCTGCAGCCCCAGGTGCAGCAGCTGGTGCGCGAAGGCCAGCTCAGCGCCGGCCACGCCCGGGTGCTGGCGGGGGTGCACAGTGCCCAGCGGCAGCTGAGCCTGGCCCAGGCGGCCATCAGGGAGGGCCTGAGCGTGCGGGCGCTGGAGCACCTGGCAAGGCAGGCCCCCAGGAAGCCCAGGCCTGACGCGCCGGAGCCGCCGCCCGAGCTTGCGGACTTTGCCGACCGGCTGCGCGAGGCGACCGGGCTGCGCGCGCAGATCAGCGGGGGACTCAACAAGGGCCGCATCGTGCTGCAGTATACATCCTTTGAGGAGCTGGAAGGCCTGTACGAGGTCATCTCCCGGGTGCTGGGCCGGGAGTAACCCCTCAACAGCCGGCCCGCCACGGGGCAAACGACACCCTTGATTGCGCGGGGCATTGCGGTGCAGTGCCCCGCGTTCTGATTGATCCGGAAGCATCGCGGCCCCACACAACATGGCGGCCTGTTTTTGACGCTGCCTGTGTTTTCCTGTATAATCAGCGTGTATTTCAGGAGGTGGCAATGACGCATATCCGCGCACTGGTGGTGGCCGATGAGGAGAGCAAGTACATCTGGGATTACTTTGACCGCAGCAAGTTCAGCGGCATCGATGTGATTCTGGCCTGCGGCGACCTCAAGCCCGCCTACCTGTCCTTCCTGACCACCATGGTGGCGGCCCCCCTGCTGTATGTGCATGGCAACCATGACGGGCGCATGCTCACCCACCCGCCGGAGGGCTGTGACAACCTGGAGACCAAGATGCACGTCATCCGCGGCGTGCGCTTTCTGGGCTTTGGCGGGGCCAACTCCCGCGCGCCCAAGCCCTTTCACTATACCGACCGCGAGGTGGCCCGCCAGGTCACCCGGCGCATGCAGGAGATCAGCTTTCACGGCGGGTTTGACGTCCTGGTCACCCACACGCCCGCCTTTGGCCTGGGTGACGGGCAGGACGCCTTCCACACCGGGTTCATCGCCTACCGCTCGCTGCTGGACCTGTACAAGCCCAGCTACCACTTTCACGGGCACCAGCATCTGAACTACGGCAGCACCAAGCGCGTCATCAAGTACGGCGACACCGTGATATACAACGCCTATGGCTACAGCGTGCTGGACCTGGCCATCAAGGTGAGGCCGCGCCGGCGCATCAGTTACATCAAGGCACGATATGAATGGAGCAGGACCTATGGAAAGCAGCCTGAACCAAGAAGCGCGGGCTGAATACCTGCGCGCCTTGCGCGCCGGGCAGCGGGACTACAGCGCCCGCACTGCCCATGGCGAGCGCGGCAACCTGATCGCATTGGACGAATTGACCAGCCAATCCCGCATTGTGGCCTACATGAAGCGCCCACAGCGGGAAATTTCCCTCAGCCGCGTGGTGGGCACCTACACCTCCGCGCGGGCCAACTCCTTCGCGCACAACTTCATGCCACTGCATCCGGAAAACAGCGAGTTTGCCAGCAAATGGATCAGCCTGTGCGCCATCCACATGGGCGAGGGCCTGCGCGACGCCGTGCAGGTGTATGAGTACCTCTGGCATTACTATGTCATTGAGGGCAACAAGCGCGTGAGCATCCTCAAGCACTATGGCTCCCCCACCGTGCGCGCGGACATCACCCGGGTGGTGCCCCAGCTGGATGAGCGCGACCCCGACACCGCGGTCTACTATGCCTACCTCAACTACGACAAGACAGGCTTTTTCAAGAACCTGCGCCTGTCCAGCCAGGCCCTGTACGAACAGCTCTCCGACATGGAGCAGCGCTTCCGCGACACCCTGGAGCTGCCTGATCACCTCAACTACAACACCATGTACCTGCAGTTTGAGGCCGCCTACAACCATGTCGAGCCGCCGCTGCCCCTGGGGGACGCCTTTGTGGAGTACCTGAAGGTGTACAGCCTGCCGGTGGACACCACGCTCTCCCAGATGGAGGAGCAGCTGACCGCCCTGCTGCCCCAGATGCAGCTGGCCAGTCGTCCGCCCAGCGAGCCCACCCTGCTGCTCACCCTGCAGGACAAGCAGCCGGCCCCGGGGCTGATCTCCCGCCTGTTTGGCCAGAAACGCAGCGCCCGGGTGGTCTTCGCCTACCCGGAGGGCCGCGCGGAAGACAACTGGCTGGGCGCGCATGAATTGGGCCGGCAGGTCATGCAGGAAAAGCTGGGGGAGCAGGTGGTGTCCAGCTATATTGACGGGCTGACCCCGGCCAACATGTATGAGCGGCTCAACGAGGAAGCCAAGGAAACCGACCTGCTGCTGATTACCTCCAGCGAACTCACCCTGCCCTCCCTGCGCTTCTCCCTGGAGAACCCGGACTGCCTGACCCTGGTCTACTCCCGCAGCCGGGTGGACTACCGCCTGAGCACCTATTACGGGCGCTACTACGAGGCCATCTTCCTGTGCGGCATGGCAGCCGCCATGGCCACCACAAGCATGAAGGTGGGCTACATCACCCCGCGCATCGTCTACAACCGCCACACCGCGGACATCAACGCCTTTGCCCTGGGGGTGAAGGCGGTGCGCGCGGACGCGCGGGTGCTGCTGGTGTGGCAGGACGTGGTGCCCAACGAGCCGGAAACCTGCATCAATGGCCTGAGGGCCGCGGCGCAGCAGGGCGTGGACGTGGCCTACACCCCGCGCTACCCCAGCCTGGCGCTTGAGGGGCTGCCACAACAGGTGTTCTCCTTTGTGGGCCGGATTGACCAGCAGGGCCAGCCGACGGAATACCTGGCCGCCCCGCTGTGGGACTGGGGGCGCTTCTACACTGAGATTGTCAGCAGCTACCTCAACGGCTCCCTGGACATCCTGCGGGTGATTGACCGGGGCGACCCCAGCGTGACAGGGCTGTGGTGGGGCCTGGGCGCGGGGGCGCTGCGCTTCCTGGCATCCGAGGCCCTGGGCATCAACAACGCCCAGCTGCTGCACTACATGCGCACCAGCATCGCCAGGGACAGCTTCAACCCCTTCTACGGCCCCATCCATGACCAGAACGGCCTGCTGCGGGTGGGCGACCATGTCAGCCTGCGGCCCTATGAGGTGCTCAACATGGAATGGTTGTGCGATTTCATTGAAGTCATTGGGTAAAGACACAAAACTTGAGCTTGAAAGCGAGGAACCGATGAACACCAAAAAGAACAGGGTGTGGATCTGGCTGGCAGCGCTGGCGCTGGTCATCGCGCTGGCCCTGGGCGGCTTGTACCGCGTGGGCCAGGGCGAACAGGCGCTGGTGCTGACCTTTGGCAAGGTGACGGACACCAACGGCCCGGGGCTGTACTGGCGCATGCCCGGGGTGCAGACAGTGGTGTCCCGCAGCGTAACCACCATCCACAACAAGGAGTATGGCTACCGCACCGCCATTGGCGGCACCAGCCGCTCGGCGGCTGAGTACCGGGATGAGCTGGACGAGTCGGTCATGCTGACCAATGACAACTCCATCGTGCAGCTGGAGGCCATCTACCAGTACACCATCCGCGATGTGCGGGAATACCTCTTTGACGTGGAGGACCCGGAGGGCACCATGCACCTGGCCTTTGAGGCCATTTTGCGCCGCAACATCCAGAACCGTTCCCTGGACGACGCACTGCTGAACAAGGACGCCATCGAGCAGGAGGTGCTGCCGGACTTCCAGGCGCTGATTGACTCCTACGACATGGGCGTCAAGGTGCACAGCGTGCACATCCAGAACATCACCGTGCCCGAAGCCGTGACCGCCTTTTATGAGGACGTCAACAACGCCAAGAACGAGATGACCCGGCGCCTGGACGAGGCCCAGCAGTATGAGTTCCAGGTGCTGCCCATGGCGCGCAGCAAGGCCTATGAGCTCATCCAGGGCGCCCTGGCCTACCAGGCGGAGGTGACAGCCCGGGCGGAGGCGGAAACCGCGGTGTTCACCGCGGTGATGGAGGAATACAAGGCAGAGCCCACCTCCGCGCGCAGCCGCATGCTGATTGAGGCCATGGAACAGATCCTGGGCGGCGCAGGCCGCATCGTGGTGATGGGCGAGGACAACACCGTGCTGCAGCACCTGGACCTGGGCATGGGCAGGGAGGACTGAGATGCAAAACTTCAACCAACAATTCAACCGGCCGCCCCAGCAGCCCAACCCGCAGTGGGAGGCGCTGAAGGCCTTCGCGCGCAAAAACACCAGGACGCTGGTCATCCTGGGCCTGGCGCTGCTGGCCGCCCTGGTGCTGTTCAACCAGGCCTTCTTCATCGTGGGCGAGGCCGAGCAGGCGGTGGTCAGCCGCTTCGGGGTCATCAAGTCCATCATCCTGGATGACCAGAACAGCTTCCATGAGCGCTTCGCGGACACCCTCAAGGACGAGCTGACAGCCAGCGACGCGGTCAGCATCCGCCGGGGCAGCGGGCTGCACTTCAAGCTGCCCTTTGTGGACAAGGTGGACAAGTTCCCCTCGCTCCTGTTCAACTACACCTCCAACTCTGAAACCGTGAACACCAGCGAGAAAAAGCAATACAACATCACCACCTACGCCCAGTGGCGCATCGCTGACCCCGCCCTGTTCTCCCTGAAGCTGGGCACCACCATGAACGCGGAGAACCAGCTGGACAACCTGATCCATCCGGTCATCGTGCAGGCCATCAACCGCCTGCTGGCGGAGGACTTCATCTCCAACAAGGAGGCGCTCAACACGGCGCTGAAGCGGGGCCTTGCGACCATCAACCGGGACATGGTCATCCGCGGCATTGAGGTGACGGACATCCAGGTGCACCGCACCATCCTGCCCCAGGCCAACGTGGAAACCACCTACGACCGCATGAAGGCCGACCGCGCCAAGGTGGCCCAGCAGCTGCGCAGCGAGGGCGAGGAAACCTACCGCAAGATGGTGGCTGACACCGATTTGAAGGCCGCCCAGATCGAGGCGGATGCCGTGCGCACGGCCGGGGAAACCCGCGCCCGGGCCGACGCGGAGGCCATGGGCATCTACAACGCCGCCTACAAGGCGGACCCGGACTTCTACCAGTTCTGGCGCTCCCTGCAGGCGCTGAGGGGCAGCTTCAAGGACAACAGCCTGCTGGTGCTGGATGTGGAACACCCGCTTTGGGCCCAGCTGGTGCAATGGGGCCTGGTGGGGCAATGGGGCCTGGTGGGGCAATAAGCCCAGCCCGCGCCTGACAGACCAGCCCGTACGGCCAGACCGCGCGGGCTGGTTTTTTGGCGAAAAGCCTATCCCCCTTCCGGACGGGTACCATATAGATGAAACCTCCACAAACCCGACCGTTTTTGACAAGGAGGAAGACATGGACAAGCGCATCTACATCTCTGTGTACAAACAGGAAGATGAGGCCGTGAAGGCAATCAATAAACTGAACGCCCAGGGCTTTCGCCCCGACCAGATTTCTGTGGTGGCCTACAACACCGAGCGCTTCAGCACCCTGTTCAAGCCCGAGGTGACCCAGGCCGCCCTGCCTGAGGAAGTCCAGGCCAAGACCGACGGCGACCTGCCCCGGGAGGCGGAAAAGGCGCTGGCCCCGGATATGGTGGTGTCCGTGGCCGGGGTGCCCGGCACCGTCTCCCAGCAGCACCCGGTTCCCGCCGCCGCCTACATCCCGATGACCGGCCTGACCGGCTTGAAACTCAAGAAGGAGCACCTGCTGGTCCATGAGCGCAGCCTGCAGGAGGGGGACATCCTGGTCATCCTGCAGACTGATGAGGGGCAGGCGTACCGGCCTGACCTGCCGCTAATCAAGTAACACGCCGCACAGACACGAAGCGGCCGCGTGACACAAAAAGAGAGCGCCCTTCTGGCTGCTCTCTTTTTGTTGCCCTTCGCTGGTTGCCCGGCGCGGGCGGCCTGTGGAAGGGGATGAACGCTTACACGGCCTGGGCGGGGTGCAAGCGGTGAACCCATCGGCTGCGGGCAGGCTACTCAATACCCGGCGGCGCTTCCCTGATTTTTTCAATCATCAGGCAGCCGGGCGCCCCGGGGCCACCGTTTGGGAACTGCTGCCAAAGCGCCGTATATGCCCGCGGCGACAGCCCTGCCGCCAGCGCCAGCAGTGCCCGCTGTTCCCCTGCGCCCTCCGGGTGGCCGGGGTAGATACAGACGACCAGGAGGCCCGGCACTGCCAGCAGATGGAGGGCCGCGCGCGCCGCCCGCAAGGTGGTGTCCACCCGGGTGGTGAGGCGCTTGTCCCCTCCGGGCAGCCAGCCCAGGTTGAAGGCGGTCAGGCGGACGCCGGGCGGCACCCGCTCCCCCATGCGCTCATGGCCCAGCAGGTGCAGCCGGGCGCAGCCCAGCAGCCCGGCAGCGGCAAGCCGGGCCTGGGTGCGCGTGAGGGCGTCCGGTTGCACGTCAAAGCCATGAACCCTGCCACCTGGCCCCACCAGCTGGCACAGCAGCTGACAATCCTGCCCGGTGCCCAGGGTTGCGTCCACCGCCGTGTCGCCCGCGCGCAGGGTATCCCTGAAGGCGCGGTGGGCCAGCTGCACAGCCGAGCTTAAATACAGCCCCTCAGCCATCCAGCAAAGCCACCTCCCGGGCGCTCAGCTCCCGCCATTGTCCCCGGGGCAGGTCGCCCAGAACCAGGCCGCCGTACTGCACCCGCTTCAGGCGCACCACCTCATGCCCCACCGCCTCCACCATGCGGCGGATCTGGCGGTTGCGCCCCTCGTGGATGGTGATGAGCACATCGCAGGAGAAGGGATCCTCCCGCAGCAGGCGCACCTGCGCGGGCGCCGTCCTGCGGTTGTCCAGCAGCACCCCCTGGCGCAACTGGCGCAGCTGGTCCTGCCCCAGGTGGTTGGACACCCGGGCGATGTAGGATTTCTTCACCTGGTGGCTGGGGTGGGTGAGGCGCTGGGTGAGGTCGCCATCGTTGGTGAGGATGAGCAGGCCCTCCGAATCAAAATCCAGGCGGCCAACAGGGTAGAGCCGCACCGGGAAATCCCGGAAGTGGTCCAGCACCGCGGGGCGGCCCTGGGGGTCATGGGCGGTGGTCACCTCGCCCACCGGCTTGTGATAGAGGATGTAGCGCTTCTGCGCCTCCGGGCGCACCACCTGCCCCGCCACCGCCACCTCATCCCCTGGCGCCACCAGCACCCCCATCCGGGTGACTGTCTGCCCGTTGAGGGTGACCTGGCCCTGGGCGATCAGCGCCTCCGCCCGGCGGCGGGAAGCCACCCCGCAGGAAGCCAGGTACTTCTGTAGACGCATGGGCAACCTCCTTGTATCACCAGCATTATGACAAAGACACCGCCCAGGTTCAAGGATGGCGGACAAGGTCTCCCAGGAACCGGGGCTGCCTACAAGCTGGCCCGCGCCACATGGACGATGCCCCCGCCCCTTATTTGCCCTGGCTGAGGATGTCCTTGAAGCGCGCCGGGCTTGTGTTGAGGATCAGCTCCTGCCGGATGCCGGCCTCCTGCGCCATGGCCTTCGCGTGCTCCAGCCTGCCCACCGCGCTGTGGTGGTGCGCGTCGCTGGCCGCGACCATGTTCACCTCCAGCTCGTTGCACAGCCTGTACATCCTCAGGGCGTCCGCCCGGTCCAGGCGGCGGCTGCCCGGCTTGAGGCAGTTGTTGTTCAGCTCGATGATGGTGCCGGTATCCCGCGCCGCGCGCACCACCTCCTCCACGTGGAAGGGGTAGGTGGGGTCGCACAGGTGGCCCAGGACGCGCACATGGGGGTTCTTCATGGCATTGACCAGCGCCTCCGTGTGGCCATCCGCGCCGATGGGCGCCATGCACACGCCGTGGAAGCTGGCGATGACCAGGTCCAGGTGCCTGATGACCTCATCGCGCAGGTCCAGCTCCCCCCGCGCATTGAGGATGCTCAGCTCCACCCCGCACAGCACCTCCACGCCTTCCACCACCGCTGGCACCGCCTTGAAGTTCATGAAGTACAGCTCGTGCGCCGAGCCGGGGGTAAGCGGCCCGTGGTCGGTGATGGCAATCAGCGCCATCCCGGCCAGCCGCGCCGCGGCGGCGTTCTCGGTGAGGGTGCTGTACGCGTGGCCGCTTGAGATGGTGTGGATGTGCGTGTCCAGCAGGTAGTCCATGGGCTGTTCTCCTTCAATCATAAACTATGCGGGCAGGGGCACAGCCCCGTACATATCGCCAATCAATCTTCTGTAAAATAACCCAGGCCGCCGCCCGCGTCAACGGAAGGGGAAGTTCCCGGGAAAGGCGCGGGGTCAGAAAAGGCGGGCCGGGGACATCCCGCCCAAAATGTGCTAAGATACCCAAAAGACATCATACAGCGGCAACGCGAAGGAGGTTGTATGAACTCCCTGAACCGGCCAGCTTACCTTGCTGAGGTTGAACGCGTCATCCAGGAAGGCCCGTTTTCAGATACCTGGGACTCCCTGGCCAACTACCGGGTGCCCACATGGTACAGGGATGCCCGGTTTGGCATCTTCATCCACTGGGGGGTGTACAGCGTGCCGGCCTTTGGCAATGAGTGGTACCCCCGCAACATGTACATGCAGGGCTCCAGGGAATTTGAGCACCATGTACGCACCTACGGGCCGCACAAGGACTTTGGCTACAAGGATTTTGTCCCGCTGTTCAGGGCGGAGCGCTTTGACCCGCAGGAATGGGCGGAGCTTTTCGCGCAGGCTGGCGCCAAATATGTGGTGCCGGTGGCCGAGCACCATGACGGCTTTCAGATGTATGACAGCAAGCTCAGCGCATGGAATGCCGTTCAAAAAGGGCCAAAGCGGGATGTCCTGCGGGATTTGTATGACACCTGCGCGGAGCGGGGACTGACCTGCGGGCTGTCCTCCCACCGGCTGGAGCACTGGTTCTTCATGGGGCACGGGCGGCAGTTTGACAGCGATGTCAGGGAGCCCCTGGCGCTGGGGGATTTTTACTGGCCAGCCCAGCCGGAGGGCGGCCACCAGGACTTGTACAGCCAGCCGCCGCCCTCAGCGCAGTTTTTGGAGGACTGGCTGCTGCGCTGCTGTGAGCTGGTGGACAACTACCGGCCCCGCCTCTTCTATTTTGACTGGTGGATCCAGCACAGCGCCGCCAGGCCCTACCTGAAAAAATTCCTCGCCTACTACTACAACCGGGCCGATGCATGGGGCGCAGAGGTGGCGGTCAACTACAAGCACGAGGCCATCATGTTTGGCTGCGCGGTCCCGGACGTGGAGCGCGGCCAGTTTGCCGGGGCAAAGCCCTATTTCTGGCAGACGGACACTGCCATCGCCCGCAACAGCTGGTGCCACACGGACAACAATGATTACAAGACCGCCGCCAGCATCCTGCGCGACCTGGTGGACATCGTCAGCAAAAACGGCACCCTGCTACTGAATGTCGGCCCCCGGGCAGACGGCCGCATCACCACGGAGGAAGAAGCCGTGCTGCGGGAAATCGGCGGGTGGCTGAAGGTCAACGGGGAATCCATCTATGGCGCGCGCACCTGGCGCAAGGCGATGGAAGGGCCAACCCAGGTGGAGGAGGGGCAGTTCACCGACGGCAAGGACAAGGCGTTCACCAGCGAGGACTTCCGCTTTGTCATCAAGGGCAGCCAGCTGTATGCCACCTGCCTGGACTGGCCCGGGTCAGGCCAGGTGGTGATCCGGTCCCTGGCGGAGGCGGATGCCGCGCGGCTGCCCGTTTTCCACGGCATCATCCGGGATGTCCGCATCCTGGGCGAACAAAAGCCGGTCAAGTGGTCGCGCGACGGGGAGGGGCTGCGGGTGGACGCGCCGCAGGTGCGCAGCAAGCTGCCGGTGGTGATCAAAATCACCTTGGAATAGCCCGCGGCGGCCAGGGATGTTGGCGCAAGAACAAATGACCATCAAGGAGGAAGCCATGCCATTGATTCGTACGGCAACCACATCCTGCGGGGTGGTGCGCGGGCTGCCCGCGGCCGACCCGCGCATCACCAGCTACAAGGGCATCCCCTTCGCCGCGCCGCCGGTTGGCGACAGGCGCTGGCGCGCGCCGCAGCCCTGCGCGCCCTGGGAAGGCGAGCTGGCGGCCTATGATTTCGCGCCCATCTGCCCGCAGGCTGTTACCAGCAAGAACAAGGACAACATCTATACCCGCGAATGGGCTGTGGATGATGACCCCCACATGGATGAGGACTGCCTGTACCTGAACATCTGGGCGCCCGCGGAAGGGCAGACAGGCCTGCCGGTCTTTGTGTGGTATTTTGGCGGCGGACTGCAGGTGGGCGCGACCAATGAAATGGAGTTTGACGGCGAGCGCATCGCCAGGCGCGGCGTGGTGGTGGTGACCGTGGGCTACCGGCTGAATGTCTTTGGTTTTCTCGCCCACCCCGAGCTGTCCTCCGAGGGCGCGTTCAGCGCCAACTTTGGTTTTCTGGACCAGCAGTTCGCGACGCGCTGGGTGCGCGACAACATCCAGGCCTTTGGCGGGGACCCCGACAACATCACCATCGGCGGGCAGTCCGCCGGGGGCATGAGCGTCAGCGCGCAGATGTCCCACAAGCCCAACGAGGGGTTGTTCCGCAGGGCCTTCATCATGAGCGGGCTGTTTGCGCAGGTTTACCCCGGCAAATTTGGGCTGTGCGCTGATCAGGCGGCGGCCGAGCACCGGGGCGAGCGGTTCCTGCGCGAGGTGCTCCGGGTGAACAGCATCCAGGAAGCACGGAGCATCCCCTGGCAAGACCTGCTGGCCGCGTCCCTTGGCTGGCAAGAGGGGGGGATGTGGCCCGCCAGCGTGGACGGCGCCTTCTTGACCAGCCCCCCGGACCAGTGGTACCTGCGGGAGGACCGGGTGCGCTGCCCCGTGATGCTGGGGTCCACCAACAATGAGTTCCGCATGGCGCCCGCAGCCGAAAACGAGGCGGAACTGCGGGCCTATGCCGCTGGCATCCAGGGGCTGGACCTGGCGCGGTTCATGGGCGCCTTCACCCCGCCCATCACCAGGGAGAGCATCCTGTCCCAGGGTGACGTCAACCCCCTGGACATCGCGGCGCGCGCGGCCGGGGCGCGGGCGGGCCAACCTGTCTTCGTGTACGAGTTTGGCGCCGACATCCCCGGCTGGGACAACCCGGGCGCCTTCCATTCGGTGGACCTGTGGTTCTTCTTTGAGACCCTCGCCAAGTGCTGGCGCCCATTCATCGGCAGACATTACGACCTGGCCCAGCAGATGTGCGATTACCTGGTGAACTTCATCAAAACCGGAAACCCCAACGGGGAAGGCACCGCCGGCGGCCAGCTGCCCTTCTGGCCCGTGTACGACCCGGACGAACCCGTTGTCATGTCCTTTTATGATGCCGCGAAGCCTGTGCTGTACCCGCTGGGTGAGGTGGCCCAGCTGCTGTTGCAGGCCTGGCTGGCCCGCGCCGGGGCCAAAGAAACGCCGGAAGGCCGGGAAGCAGGACAATAGCAAAACCCGCGTTTATGGCATAAAACACCCGCCAAACCACTCTGATTTGGCATACGAATAACGATATTCCTGTACAAACCGGAAGCGTATCGCAATATTTGGCCATCACCTGACAAGTAATGGCAAGCATTGCCGATGCCGCTTTTGTATACTGCCCGTATAAAAGCAGAAGAGGCATCACAGGCGCGAACCAACCCAAAGCAGGAAGATGTTTTGTTGTAGGGATGTACAGAAATGGGAACGAGCAGGATTGATGAACCAGGCTGCCGGACAAACCCGGCCGGTGGACCGATCCCCATCCGGGTGGCGCCGCCTGGGCGGCGGAACCCACCCTTGACCCATCAAGCGTGAGGAGTGTTGGATGATGTCTGGCACAGTGAACAGGAGAATCGGGGAAACCTCCAGGGCAAAGCAATGGCGGTCGCTGAAGCGGGGCGTGAAGCTTCACTGGGAGCTGTATGTCATCATCGCCATCCCTGTCATCTGGCTGCTGGTGTTCAGCTACTACCCCATGTACGGGGTGCAAATCGCCTTCAGGAAGTTCATCGCCAGCAAGGGCATCCTTGGCAGCCCCTATGTCGGCCTGATGTACTTTGAAAAGTTCATCAAGAGCTACAACTTTGGCCGGGTCATCCGCAACACGCTGTCCATCAGCGTGTACGACCTGGTGCTGGGCTTCCCCTTCCCGATTATCCTGGCGCTGCTGCTCAACAACAGCCTGAGGCCGCGCTACAAAAAGTTCGTGCAGATTGTGACCTACATGCCCTACTTCATTTCCACAGTGGTCATGGTGGGCATCATCATCCAGTTTCTTTCGCCCAAGGTGGGGGTTGTCAACTACGCAATCACGGCGCTTGGCGGCAAGGAAGTGGATTTCATGGGCAAGCCGGAGTACTTCAAGCACATCTATGTGTGGTCCAACATCTGGCAGGGAACAGGGTGGAACGCCATCATCTACCTGTCCGCCCTGTCAGCCATCGATCCGGGCCAGCACGAAGCCGCCCTGGTGGACGGCGCCAACCGCTTCCAGCGCATGTGGCATGTGGACCTGCCCGGCCTGATGCCGGCCATCTCCATCATGCTGACCCTGCGCATGGGCAGCATCATGAGCGTGGGGTTTGAAAAGGCCTTCCTGATGCAGAACAACCTGAACCTGTCCACCTCTGAAATCATCTCCACCTATGTGTACAAGACGGGCCTTGCCTCCGCGGCGCCGGACTACTCTTATTCCGCCGCAATCGGCCTGTTCAACTCGGTCATCAACCTGGTGCTGATTTCCATCGTCAACAAAATCAACACCAGGATCAATGAAATCAGCCTGTGGTAGGGAGGAGGTGCGCCATGTCAAAAACCATCGTGCAGGACAGCAGGAACAAGATCAAGGCCACGTCCCAGGACAGGGCATTCAACCTGATCAATGATGCCCTGATGCTGTTCGCGGCGCTGATTGTGCTGTATCCGCTGATCTATATCCTCAGCTCCGCCTTTTCATCGCCAACGGCCGTGTCCCAGGGCAGGGTGGTGCTGCTGCCGGTGGACTTCTCCGTCCGGGGCTTTGAGGAGGTGTTCAGCCACAAGGCCATTGTGACCGGCTTTGCCAACTCCATCTACTACACCGTGGTCGGCACCACCGTCAACCTGGTCATGACGGTGGCCGCGGCCTATCCCCTGTCGCGCAAACGGATGCCCGGCAGGCGGGTGCTGCTGTTCATGTTCACCTTCACCATGCTGTTCAACGGCGGCCTCATCCCCTCCTACCTGCTGACCGCCCGCCTGGGGCTGATCAACACCCGCGCGGTGATGATTATCCCAACGGCCATCAATGTGTTCAACGTGATCATCTGCCGCACCTTCTTTGAAACAACCATCCCGGATGAGATTACCGAAGCCGCGATGATTGACGGCTGCGGCCATACCAGGTTCATCCTGCAGATGGTCATCCCCCTGTCCAAGGCGATCCTCGCGGTGATGGTGCTCTACTACGGATTGGGCCACTGGAACTCCTACTTCCAGGCCTTCCTGTACATCTCGGACAAATCAAAGTTCCCGCTGCAGATTGTGCTGCGGGACATCCTCATCCTCAACCAGGTGAACGACATCATCTCAGACCCCCTGCTGTACCAGGCCAAGGCCGGCATGGCGCAGCTGCTCAAGTACGCGCTCATCGTTGTGTCCAGCGCCCCGTTTATGATTGCCTACCCCTTTGTCGCCAAGCACTTCGTGAAGGGCGTGATGATCGGCGCCGTCAAGGGCTGACGGCTTGTGACGGCCTGTTGTGTGGAAAACGCGTGTAACCTTTCGGGAAAATCAAGACAGAAGGAGGTACAAGTCCAAACGCGATCCTGCCCGAAGCGCCAAACGCCTGATTGTTCAACCCAATATATGAAGGAGGTTCCATCGTGAAAAAAGCAACTGCCCTGTTGTTGGCCCTGCTGATGTCCCTGGCCCTGGTCCTTCCCGCCATGGCCGGCGGCGACCTGATCCCCTCATCCCATGGCGGGGTGGCGGTGACCGCCCCCGGCGTACTGCCCATTGTTGAGGAGCCTGTCACCCTGTCCATCATGGTGGCCCAGCACGCCAACATTGAGGACTATGTCAACAACAAGATGACCAAGTACATGGAGGAGCAGACCGGCGTCAAGATCAACTGGGTCATTATCCCCTCCCAGGACGCCACCCAGCGGGTCAACCTGATGCTGGCCAGCCAGGTTGACATGCCGGACGTCATCATGGTGCCCAGCGGCATCTCCAATGAAGTGGTCGCGGACATGGCCGGCCAGGGCCTTTTCGTGCAGCTGGACGACATGGTGGAAAACCTGGCGTTCTGGTATGCCCAGGTCCGCGAAAAGGACCCCCTCATCGCGGATTTGATGAAGCTGCCCGACGGCCATGAATACACCATGCCCAAGGTGGTGCTGTCCGAGCCCAACGCCATGTCCAGGCGCGCCTGGATCAACAAGAACTGGCTGGACACGCTGGGGCTGGATGTCCCCACCACCACGGATGAACTGTACGAAGTGCTCAAGGCCTTCAAGGAAGGCGACCCCAACGGAAACGGCAAGCAAGACGAGATTGGCCTGATCGGCTCTACCAACGGCTGGGCGACCTACCCTGAGGAATTCATCCTGAACTCCTTCATCAAGTACAACAGGAACGCCCCCTACTATCTGGACAACGGCAAGTTTGAGGCTGTGTACGACAAGGATGCCTACCGCGAAGGGCTGAAGTACATGAACAAGCTGACCGCTGACGGGCTGCTGGACCCCGCGACCTACACCCAGGACAACGACCAGCTCAGGCAGCTCTTTGACAACCCCGAGGTGGCGCTGGTGGGCATGGCCACCGGCGGCGGCACCTTCATCTGGGCGCCCATGGATGGCGAGCGGGTCCGGGAATATGTGCCGCTGCCCCCGCTGAAAGGGCCTGAAGGCGTGCAGTACACCTACTATGAGCCCTTTGGCAGCTACTACCTGAATGAATGGATCATTACCAGCGCCTGCAAGAACCCCGAGGTCGCCTTCAGGTTTGCGGACTTCATGTACTCCCTGGATGTCAGCATGCGCAACCGGCTGGGCGAGCCCGGCGTTGACTACTCCATCCCGGAAAAGGGTGAGGTGGCGGTTGATGGCAGCGAGGCGCTGTACTCCCCCATTCTGCCCTGGGGCCAGATCAACGCGGCCAGGTGGGATGAGATTGGCCCGACCTACAATGATTTTGACAACAAGGGCGTCAAAACCGATGACCCCTATGAGCTGCAGCAGTACCTGTGGAACGCCACAAATGAGCATTACGCGCCCTACAAGCCGCCGATTGAGATGATTCACAACACCAGGCTCTATTTCGAATCGGAAGAGGCACGCAGGCTGTCCGAAATCAACAATGACCTGAACGACTTCATCCGGAACTCCCTGGCGGAATTTGTCACCGGGGTCAAGGATCCCAACGATGACAACCAGTGGCAGCAGTACCTGAACGAGCTGAAGGCGATTGGCTATGAGGAGTACCTCTCCATCGTGC
>Ga0209312_1000168_pt1 | contig 71693 bp, 67 predicted proteins | sample BioC13SIPDNA_4_FD_185744 | JGI IMG/M metagenome (GOLD analysis project Ga0209312, IMG submission 185744) | Anaerobic biogas reactor microbial communites from Washington, USA - Biogas_R1_B C13 SIP DNA (SPAdes) (version 2) | ecosystem: Engineered > Bioreactor > Anaerobic > Unclassified | place... | reverse complement strand
AGAGAATGCCATAGGTCTTGCCGCCGGGAGAAGCGCACATGCGTTCTGCCACCTCCCGCTGCACCATCACGCAATAGCGGCGTATGGTGGGGACCCTCTGCAGGCACTCGATCATGAACGGGCCCGCCACCGAGTACGGAAGGTTGCTGGCGCAGAGCGTAGGCACCGGATCGAGGTTCTCGAGCGCGGCCCTAAGCACGTCTTGGAAATGCAGAGTGACCTTCGGGTCCGGCCCCAGCGTCGCGCAAAGAGCCGCTTCCAGACTCCTATCGATCTCAAAAGCATGCACGTGCCCTGCCGCACCCGCGAGAGATGCGGTGAGCACGCCCAGACCCGCTCCCACCTCGAGGACCACATCCTCGGGCCGGCATTCGAGCTGGCCGAGAATAACGCCCAGGATGTTGTCGTCGATCAGGAAGTTCTGACCCAGATCCCGCTTGGGGATGACGCCGAACTCGGCCAACCGGGCGAGCGAGACCTGCCGCAGAGCGCCCTCCGGCTTGCGACGGTCGCCGCTGACCTCGTGACTGTCTGAAGGCTCTTCCCTGCTCATCTCACGCTCAAGGGGTGCGTGTCCGGCAGGCGTCGCCGGTCTATCCCCCGATTCGTGGGAATGCCCGGCGTACGTTCGACTCCACCTGCGCGGCCAGGTCTTCTACCGCCTCGCCGCGAAGACCGGCGACGAACTCGTACACTTTCGCCACCAGACTGGGGCGGTTCGGGCGCCCCCTCACGGGCACAGGCGCCAACCAGGGTGCATCGGTCTCGAATAGGAGGAGTTCCGCCGGCACCGACCGAGCAGCTTCCTGCAGGTCCGTAGCGCTCTTGTAGGTCACGTTTCCGGCGAAGCTGACGAAGTAGCCGCGCTCCACCACCTCGTCCAGCAGATTCGGCAGAGAGAAGCAGTGCAGGACCACGGTCAGCCCAGAGCCATGTCTCTCCAACGCCTCCATCGTATCCTTGGCCGCTTCACGCGTGTGTATCACCACCGGCAGGCCGGACCGGCGGGCCAGCTGGAGATGCTGGGCGAACACTTCACCCTGAGTCCCGTGGGGCCAGTTGTCGTGATAGAAGTCGAAGCCGGTCTCTCCCACTCCCACCACACGTGGGTTCGACGTCATCGCCTCGAGTTCTTCAAGAGCCGCCTCGTCGAGATTACCCGCTTCGTGCGGGTGAAAGCCCACCGTCGCAAACACTTGGGGGAACCGCTCCGCCAGCTCCACTGAGTGGCGCGAGCGCTGAAGATCGATGCCCGACTGGATGATGATGTCCACCCCTGCTTCCTGAGCATCGGCGACCAGTTCGGCGGGATCCTCGTGGCAATGATCAAGATGGGTGTGGGAGTCGATCAACACCGGCTACGTCCGCGCTGCCTCATTCATCGATACGGGGGAAGAGAGGCGCACCCCCACCCACCGATAGACCGCAGGGCATCAGACCCCAGACCGCCTCGTCCCAGGACGGAAGGCCGCTATCCACAGCCGCAGGTGCACCGAGACCCAACCTCTCCCTGATGAGAGCGGACGTCTGAGGCATGAAGGGATAAAGTAGGACCGACAGCAGACGCAGGCCTTCCGCGAGATCCCACAGGGTGGCGTCAAGAGCGGCGTTGGCCGACCCACCCTCCTCGATGCCCGCCGCCTCCGATGCAGCCTTCGCGGCCTTCACCGCCTTATCCATGGACCAAGCCTTCATGCTCGGCCGCGCGGTCATGGCGAGCGAACAACTTTCCCCGAGCCGGCGGCCGCCGGCCGAGCCGCCGGGCTGGGCAAACTCAGCGGCCGCAGCGGCCGCAGCGGTTTCCGCCTCCGCCGCCTTGGCCAGCTTCCAGGGAGCCCGCTCTTCGACATAGCGGTTGAGTCGCCGGACGAAGACCCAGATGGTCTCGAGAGCGGCGCTCAGGTCCATCTCTTCGAGCTGCGTCCTTACCGCAGCGCACACATCGGTCGCTTCGACCGCCAACGGCGAGCCGGGGTGAGCGTGATCGCACTCAGGAGGGTCGGCGTAGCCGGGGGGCGGCGCCGGCACGGCGCCGCCTCGGTACTTGCCGATCATGGAGGCGGTCCGCGACAGTAGATTGCCGAGTTCGTTGGCCAACTCGCTGTTGTAGCGGGCCTTGAAGCCCTCCTCGCTCACCATCCCGTCTTGACCGAAGCTGACCTCTCTCAGGCAGTAGAAGCGGAAGGGATCGGCCCCGTACCGCTCGATGAGCGGGAAGGGGTCCATCACGTTCCCCCGGGTCTTCGACATCTTCTCCCCACCCAGCTTCAGATAGCCATGGATGAAGAGATGATCAGGCAACTCATACCCCGCCGACATCAGCAGCGCCGGCCAGATGATGCCGTGGAACTTGAGGATGTCCTGCGCCATCAGGTGGTAGCTGGCGGGCCAGAAGCGCGGGATAAGATCTTCATCAGCAGCATAGGTGAGAGCACTCAGGTAGTTGATGAGGGCATCCACCCACACATAGATCACCTGGGATGGGTCCCAAGGGACACTGATGCCCCACTTGAGCGTTGCCCGTGAGATGGAGATGTCGTCGAGCCCCTGGTCGATGAACGACAACGCCTCGTTGTACCGATGACGGGGCCGTACGAACTCGGGGTTACCCCGATACAGGTCGGAAAGCCGTTCCTGGAACGCCGAGAGCCGGAAGAAGTAGTTCTCCTCCTCCATGCGGACCGGCGGGGTACCGTGGTCGGGGCACAGGCCGTCGACCAGGTTCTCGTCGGTGTAGTAGGCCTCGCACGCCGGGCAGTACAGACCGGAATACGAGCTCTTGTAGATATCGCCGGCGTCGTAACAGCGCTGGACAAACTCTTGCACGTACTTCTCATGCTCCGGGTCCGTGGTCCGGATGAAGAAGTCGTTGCTGGCGCCCACCTTGCGGGCCACTTCTTTGAACTTAACCACCATCTCGTCGGCGTGCTCTTTGGGAGTGAGGCCCCGAGCGACCGCGGCCTGTTCCACCTTGGTGCCGTGCTCATCGGTACCCGTGAGGAAGAACACGTCGTCGCCCAGCTGCCGATGGTAACGGGCAGCCACATCGGCAGCCGTCGTGGTGTAGGCATGACCGATGTGCGGCACGTCGTTCACGTAGTAGATGGGTGTGGTGATGTAGAAACGGCCCATAGCCGCGCTATTCTAACAGATGGCCCACAACGCCCAAGCCACCTGTTCGAGGCCTGACACGACGGATCGCCTGGACCGTCGAGCGACCTACCCAGGGACCCATCGGGGGACCGGCACTGTTGCCACCGAGCCCGTGAGGCTCTAGTCTGTCCGAAGACGGAAACCCACGAGACAGGCGGCGGGCGGATTTGATCGGATACTTGGACACCAGGTCGTTTCTTGATGATCCTGTGCCCTTTTCGGAGGCCCTACTCCAGGGCATCGCACCGGGAGGGGGACTCTTCGTGCCGGAGCGGCTACCGACGTTGACCCTCACCGAGATCGAGGCGCTGGCCGGTCTGCCCTACCGGGAGCGTGCGGCAGACGTGTTCCGGCGTTTCGAATTCGATATGCCCTACGAGCGGATCGAGGCGATCACTCGACAGGCCTACGGAGAAAACTTCGATCATCCGGAGGTCGCGCCCGTGCGGGCCGTGGGCACGAACCGCTTCGCCTTGGAGTTATGGCACGGACCCACGTTGGCCTTCAAGGACATGGCCCTCCAATGCATGCCTCTCTTCTTCTCGGAAGCTTTGGAGATGACGCGTTCCCGCGGGCACAGAGAGGCAGATTTCCTGGTGCTGGTGGCCACCTCCGGTGATACCGGGGTTGCAGCGCTCACCGGCTTCGCCAACCGGCTGCATATCAAGATCGCGGTCTGTTATCCGGCCGGCGGAGTCTCACCCATACAGCAACGACAGATGATCACTCAACCGGGTGACAACCTGAACGTCTTCGCCGTCAAGGGAGACTTCGACGCCTGCCAGTCGACGGTCAAGGCCGTATTCGCGCATGAGAGTTTCGCAGCCGAACTCCTGGCCGAGTACGGACTCGAACTGTCCTCGGCCAACTCCATCAACTGGGGCCGGCTGGTACCCCAGATCGTCTACTACATCAGTGCCTACGCCGATCTGGTCGCCCGAGGGGTGCGCGCACTCGGAGACCCGATCGACGTGTGTGTCCCCACCGGCAACTTCGGCAACATCCTCGCCGCCCACTATGCCAAGCGGATGGGCACCCCGATCGCCCGTCTGCTGTGCGCGGCCAACGCAAATAACGTGCTCGCCGACTTCTTGGAGAGCGGTGTCTATGAGATCGCAGGACGTCGGCTGGTCAAGACGGCTTCTCCATCGATGGACATCCTTATCTCATCCAACCTCGAACGCCTCTTGTACGAGACCGCACACGACGGCCTGCTCGTGCAGCAGTGGATGGACGATCTCCGGCTTCGGGGGCGCTTCCGACTTGAGACCGACATGTTCGCCCGCCTGCGCGAGGACCTCATCGGCGATTGGGTGGACAACGAGACCTGTCTCCAAACCATCGGACGTGTTCACCGGGATCTCGGGTACCTGATAGACCCGCACACCGCGGTCGCGTGGGAGACGGCGGACAGACACTCCGGCGATCTCCCCATGCTGGTGGTATCCCCGGCGCACTGGTCTAAGTTCCCTGCCGATGTGCTGCGCGGTCTTAGCGGACTCCCGGCTGATCAACCACTGGAGGGTGACGACTTCGAACTGCTGGAGAAAGTGGAACAACTCGCTCCGGGCAATCCGGCACCCCCCGTGGTCCGGGAGATGCTCTCCCGGCCGGTACGCTTCAAGGAGCAAGTGGCGGGAGACCGGGAGTCGCTGGAAGACGCGCTGCGGAACTGGTTGTCCAGGGGAGACTAGAGCGCCGGAGCGGCCATACGGCCCAGACAGGACGACCGCAGAAAGGCCGTGAACACACGGGATGGGAGCAGACCGCCCGCTCGGCAACCCATGCGATCGCAGCGGGTTGAAGTTCCGATTGACTCACCCTCACGTTCTGCCGATACTGATGGGTGGGAAAGCGTCCATCGCCTGAGCGCGAGTGGATGAGGCAACAATTTGGAATCGCACCCTCGCCCAGGCCCGGGCAAACTGCGCGCCAAGGGAGGGACACCATGAGAAAGCACCGTCTCGACCGCAAGACCCCACTCGTCCTACTGCTCTTGCTTCTGGCCTTCGCTCTGGTGCTTGGAGGAGCGTATCAGAGCAGCAACGACGAAGCTTCGGCGGCCCTACCCAGCGTCACCTTCAACCCCACGTTTCCCACGTGGACGATCCAACCGATCCTTCTTGCCTCGGACCTGTCTCCAACTGCCGACGAGACAGAAGTCGCCCTCAACAGAAACGTGACGGTCAAGTTCAGCCTCAACCTGGATGAATCGACTCTTAATGCTTCCACTTTCAAGATCAAGAAGGCGGGGGCCACGACGTATCTCGCGGCCGGTCGGAGCTACAGCAGTGCCACGGACATCGCCGTACTCAACCCACTTGACAATCTGCTGGCCGATACCGTCTACGAGGTCACCTTGACAGACGGCATCGAGAGTACCGACGGTCTGCCTTTGTTCAACGATCAGACTTGGTCATTCAAAACCATCACCCCTCCCGAGATCCTGACAAGAACACCGGTACCGGCTGCCGCCGACGTTCCGGTGGACGAGACCGTCTCCGTCACTTTTGACAAGACGATGGACTGGTCCACCGTCGGTTCCGGCTCCTTCTACCTCCAGGAGGCCGGCGGCGATGTGGTACCGGTCACCATGCTCAAGAGTGTTGACAAGCGTACGGCCATGATCAACCCTCTGGTCAATCTGGAGGAAGGTGCGATGTACGTGGTCACGCTCACGACAGCGGTGACAGCTGAGAACGGGTTGCACCTGAAATCCACGGTTGTCTGGAGCTTCTGCACCGCGGCTGACGCACCCCAGGTGGCCACCAGGATCCCGGCCCAGGGGGCTACCGATGTCCCCGTTGACCAAGTGGTGGCGGCCGTCTTCGACATGAACATGGATCCCTCGACCCTGACTGCGGCCACTTTCTACCTGCACGAGACCGGCGGCACTCCGCTACCGGCCCTTGTTGCCTACGATGCGACCACCCGTACGGCCACACTTGACCCAGTGGCCGATCTCGAGGAGGAGACGACCTACTTGGTGACCCTCTCCACCGCTGTTGAGAGCTCGGGAGGCCGCAGCCTAGCCGGCGCTCCCGTGGTCTGGAGCTTCAGCACCGCGGCCGGCGGAGGCGGCGGAAGTGAGAGCCCGTTCACCGACGTCACTCCTGGAGTGACACCGCATGCCGAAGCCATCATCGAACTCGCCGACCGGGGAGTCGTCATCGGCAAAGGGGGCGGTCTCTTCGGTCCCAATGACCTGATCAGCCGTCAACAATTTGCCAAGATGATCGTCCTCACGCTGGACCTTCTCGTAACCGGCGCGGAGGTCTGCCCGTTTACCGATGTCTCTCCCCAAATAGGGGCCGATCCTCTCTATCCGTCCAAGTACGTGGCGGTATGCGCGGACGCTGAGATCACGAAGGGCAAAACGGCCACGTCCTTCGACCCCTGGACGACGATCTCGCACCAACAGTTGATCACGATGATCACTCGATCATCTGGGCTCTCCAACCCACCCGCTGCGTTCACCCCCAACTTCACGCCCGGGCAATTCTACCCTGAAGAACACTACCTGAACGCCCGCGAGGCGCAGTACGGAGGACTGCTTGACGGCCTCTCAGATGTGGGACCGACCTATGACTTCTTCGCCGGATCTACCCGAGGTGAATGCAGCCAGCTCCTTTTCAACCTGATCGGACTATTGGGGCTGTAGCTCGGGTTGGCATGGCGCACCCGCATTCACAGAGCGTTTGGCGACAACTGAGACACATCGGGCGAAAGGAGGCCCTAGGGCCTCCTTTCGCCCCGCTTCGAATCTGCCTCGATTCCAGGTTTGGTCTCGCTACCGGCCTCGGATTCTGCCGCAGCCTTGACCTCAAGGCCTAACTCGTAGGCTCGACGGCCCGGCAAGCCGGTCAGAGCGGCCACCACACCGGCAGCCTTCTTGGTACCCACTCCCAGTCGAACCAGTTCGCCCAGGGCCGCTCGAACGCGCTGTTCGAGTTCTGTCGTCGCACCGGACGAAACAGACAAAGCTGTGCACGAAAGCGCCTCGTCCGGCGAGGCCGATATCCCGGCTTTCGGCGAGGCCGCATCAACGGCCCGTTTGGCTGCCAGAACCAGCACTATTTCCCCCCGCACAGGGTCCCCCAACCGGTCCAGCACCTCAGAGGCGGTCCCCCGCAGTACCTCCTCGTGCAGCTTGGTCAGTTCCCGACACATAGCCAGCTCTCTATCGGGCCAACGCTCACCGATCGCCGCCAGCGAGGCCCGGAGCCTCCGCGGCGACTCAAAGGCCACCAGGGTGGCTCCAGTCTCATCGAAGGTCGCCAACTGCTCGATCAACTTGCGCCTTCCGCGGGCAAGGAAACCAACGAAGGCGAAACGGTCTGTCGGTAGACCCGAAAGCACCAAGGCGGTGGAGATGGCCGACGCGCCGGGCAGCACGGTCACGGGAATGCCCGCGGCGGCGCAGGCCCGGACCAGAGTGAAGCCCGGGTCGGAAAGACCAGGCATCCCCGCGTCGCTGACCAGCGCCACCTCTTTGCCCTCTCGCAGGAGCACGAGCAACGACTCGATGCGCCGTTCCTCATTGTGCTCGTGAAAGCTGAGCAACCGGCCGGTGATACCGTGACGCTCCAGCAGAATCCGCGTGCGGCGCGTGTCCTCGCAGGCGATCAGTTCGACATGCGCCAGCACCTCGAGAACACGCAGAGTGACGTCCTGCAGGTTGCCTATGGGAGTGGGACAGATGTAGAGCATCACATATGGACCATAGCAGCACAGCCCGTCTAGGCCCGGACACTCCCCTCCGCGCCCCAGTCCGGACGCCCCCAAACTGAGAGAGCGGCCCCTACCAGGCCCGCGCTGTTGCCCAACCGGGCAGGGACAACCAGGACCTTCTCTCTTGCCGGAGGCATGGCACTCACGCGCACCTGGTCCCGCGCCGGTGCAAGCAGTGCTTCGCCCAAAGCGCTCACTCCTCCCCCCACTACGATGATCTCCGGATCGAAGATGTTGCTCACGCTCACCAAACCGGCACCGAGCCAAACACCCAGCTCCCGCACAGCCTCTGTGGCCCCCGGATGCCCCTCATGGGCCAACTTCGCAACCGCTTCGCCCGTCAGAAGACCCCGCGTGAACAGATCCCCGAGAACACCCCCGGGATCGCGCTCGGAGTTTCCGATCCACGCCGCCGCGTAACGGATCAGAGCAGGCCCGGAAGCGTACATCTCGAGGCAACCGTGACCTCCGCAGGCACAGACAAGACCCCCCTTCTGTACCACCATGTGGCCCAGCTCCCCCGCTCCACCCCGGGCTCCGTGGTAGACGCGCCCGTCGAGGAGGATCCCTCCACCGACGCCCGTTCCCAGAGTCAGCATCACCACATGTCGAAAGCCCATCGCGGCACCGGCCACAGTCTCGGCCAGGACCGCGGCGTTGGCGTCGTTCTCCAACACCACCCGTAGTCTCAGCGCCTTCTCCATCATGGCGGCGACCGGGGTGTCCACCAGAGGCAGGTTGGGCGATCCGACCACCACTCCCCGCTGGGCATCGACGGTGCCGGCACACGCCAAGCCCACGGCCTTCGGGGAGAACCCGGCGAACTCGTCGAGAGCCCGACGCAAAGTGAGTTCCAGACCCGCCAAAAAGGTGGCCGTGTCCTCAGTCCGGCTGGCTTCGACCAGAGGAGGCGCCAGCTGGGTACCGGCCTGGTCCACCGGCCCGGCCGCCACCTTCGTCCCCCCGACATCCACGCCCAACACCACGCTCATCCGGATCCTCTCCTTCGAAACCGTCCGGATCCTAGAGACTACGGGTTCTGCTCCAGCGCGGCTTTCGCCACTTCCAGATCTCCCGGCCGCACCATGATATCCTGCTGTCCCGCGCCGTCCACAGTGAGGCCATACACCGTCGACAAGGCATCGTGGCGCAAGAATGAATCGATGCCGGCGCTGCGCAGCTTGGCCGCGATGATCTCCGCTTCGACCGGGTCGTAGACCGTCACCAGCAGGACCGGCGGGGGTCCGGGGGGCCCGGACTCACAGTCCGAGTTCATCAGCAACCTCCTTCATCGCCTGCAGACCGATGGCGAGGAATTCCTCCAGTTCCAGGCCCAGTTCCGAGCAGGTCATGATGTCTTCCCGTCTGGCCCCCTTCGCGAACGAGGGCTCCTTGAAGCGTTTCTTCAGACTCTTCAGCTCTACCGGTGCCAAACGCTTCTCCGGCCGGATGAGCGCCGCCGCCGTGACCAGCCCGGTAAGACAGTCACAAGCGAAGAGGGCCCGATCCATCTGTGACTCCACACTCGATCCGTTGGCCGCGTTGTGGGCGAGGATGGCATGGAGGACCTCCTCGTCATCCAGCCCCGCTTCCCGGAGCCATTGCACCGTAAGGACACCGTGCGCGTGCATGTTGTCGGCGGTCTCCTCCACATCCAGGTCGTGCAGCAGACCGGCCAACCGCCAGCGCTCCTCATCGCCGCCCAAGCGCTTGGCCAGAGCTCCCATGATGGCTTCGGCGGCCCGCATGTGACAGACCAGGTTCTCGTTCTCAACCTTATTCCGTACGAGCTGTAACGCCTGCCCCCGGTTCAATCGTCGTCCACCTCCCACAGCGCCGCAACCATGGCGGCCACCCTTCGCACGTCACGCGCACTCCAACTACTGCGGCCAACTGCAGCCAGTTCCTCCCATTCCTCTTCGGAGGCCCATCGCCAGCCGATGGCCCCTTCCGGCTCCAAACGCACCGCATCTGGGTCGCTCAGCAGCCTACAGGCCATGCTCACCGCAAGCAACCGCTCGCCCTTGTGGACCGTCAGCAGAGCATAGCAGGGCCCCACTACCCGGACCTCAAGACCGGTCTCCTCCCTGACCTCCCGCGCCACGGCCGAGACCAGGTCCTCCCCTTCTTCCGCACGGCCCCCCGGCGGATCCCAGCAATCACCGAGGTCTACCCGGTGCAGGAGAAGCCACGCCGGCCGGCCACCGCGATGGTCTGCCCGTGCGATCAGTCCTACCACGGCCACCCGTGCGTAGGGCGCCCGCGGGTCCGCAGCCGGTCCGGATGGCAGAGGCTCCACATCCCGCCCCGATGGCAGTGGCTCCGACACCGGTCCTCCTCTCACTCGGTCCGAACTTCTTCCCATCATCGATCCACAGATCTCCGGCCGAGCGTAGGCAGGATGCGGGCGATGGTCTCCCCAGCCGCTTTCACCGCCGCCGCAGTCACATCCAGATGAGTGACGAAGCGCACTCGGTCCGGCGCAGCCACGCCGCAGAGGACCCCGTGTTCCGCCAGGCTATCCACCACGTGAGCCGCCTGTGCTCCCAGCCCTGCGACGGAAGCGATGAGGATATTAGTCTGAACCGGATGGATCAGCTCCACACCCGGTACCTGCTGAATGTATTCGGCCAGCAGGGCTGCGTTCTCGTGGTCCTGCGCCATACGTTCGAGGTTGTGCTCCAGCGCATAGAGAGCACCGGCCGCGATTATCCCCGCCTGCCGCATAGCTCCTCCGTAGCGCTTGCGGTGATAGCGCGCCTCTTCCACGAACTCCCTTGAGCCGGCCAGCGCGGATCCCACCGGAGCGCCGAGTCCTTTTGAGAAACAGACCGTCACCGAATCAGCCGTGGCCGCATAGGCAGGCAAGGGGACTCCTGTGGCCCTGTGCGCGTTCCAGAGACGGGCGCCATCGAGATGGACGCCGATCCCACGGGCACGGGCGACCGTCGAGACGGCCTGCAAAGCATCGAGAGGCCATATCGTCCCCCCGCAGCGGTTGTGAGTGTTCTCCGTCTCCACCGCTCCGGTGCGCGCGAAGTGCTCGGAGGCCGGACGGACGGCTCGTTCGATATCTTCGGGAGCGAAGACTCCCAAAGCACCGGGCAAGGGACGGAGCTGCAGCCCGGATAGGGCTGCCGCGGAGCCACCCTCATAATGAAGCACGTGAGCGTCCTCGTGGACTATCACCTCGTCACCCGTGCGGGTCAGCGTGCGCAGGCACAACTGATTGCTCATCGTGCCCGAGGGGACGAAGAGAGCAGCCTCCTTGCCGAGCAGATCCGCCACCAACTCCTGGAGACGGTTGACGGTGGGATCCTCGCGATAGACGTCATCCCCGACCGGCGCGGCAGCCATGGCCCGGCGCATCTCGTCGCTCGGCTTGGTCACCGTGTCGCTTCGCAGATCTATGGGCTGAGTCGGGAGTGACATGGTTCCTCCTTACCCCCGCGTCTCTCTGTCGTACACCTCGCGTTTAACTGGTCCGCCGGCGAGCCCCCGGCTCAGCGAGGCGTCGAATCGGGCAAACCGCCGTCCACGGGGATGGTCGCTCCCGTAGTGGGTGTCTCCCTGGTGGCGAAAAAAAGAACCGCATTCGCGACATGATCGGCCGTGACCCTGACCTTGAGCAGATTGCGATTCTGATAGTAGGCCTCGAGCCCGGCCTCGTCCAATCCCCGAGCCTTCATCCTCCCCGGACCGACTTCCGCCCACAGGCCCGACCGGCACTCTCCACAGGCGAACACCGCATCGGGTGCGACCATGTTTACTCGTACATCATCCCCGGCCAGTTCGAGACTGGCGATACGGGCCAACTGATGAGCCGCAGCTTTGGTCGAGCTGTAGGCTCCGAAATCGGCCCCCGGTGAGAAGACGTTCTTGGTCGACACCAAGACGATGTCGCCCCCGGTGGCCTGACGCTTGAAAAGCCTGCCGGCTTCGGCCAGGACCAGCAGGGTGCCCTCCACGTTCACCCGCTCCAGCTTCCGGTATCCGTCGAGGGAAAGATCCACCAGCGGAGCCACCATGGCCACGCCGGCGTTGGGCACGACCAGATCGACCCCGCCCCAGGCTCCGACGACGGAGTCGAAGGCGTTCTTCACCAACTCGGGATCGGTCACGTCGAGTGGGAACCCGGCGATGCGACTCGGAAACTCCGCCCCCAATTCGCCAACCAAGGTGTCCAGTGGATCTCCGGCCAGATCGGTGGCCGCAACCAGACTTCCGGCCTCCAACAAACCTCTGCAGATGCCCGTCCCGATGGCGCCCGCAGCGCCGGTCACAAGAGCTACGTGCCCCCGCAGAGACCTACCTGTGGCACTGCCGCCACTAACCTCGGCTGCAACTGCCCTGTCTGTGCTCGCCCTTCCCCCACTCACGCTCCCCGCGCCCGCCGCCCCACTTGAGGCAGACACCGATGGAGCCTTCAAGACCGGGGCCCGGTGCAACTTGGCGTGCTGGAGGGTCCTATATTCCATGCTGAACAGCTCTTCTTCCGGCAGCCCGAGATACTCCGCGCCGGACTCCCGTATGCGGATCTTGACCCCGAGCGTGTGTGCCGTGATGTCCCGAGCAATGAGAGCATCCTGAAGATCGGGCCCGGCGCATACCACACCCAGGCCAGGGATCATCACCACACGTGGTTCGGGAGCGAATGCCTCGACCCCGGCGGGCATCGCCTCTGCGTTCCGGGCCAAGTAGGCCTGGTAATCCTCACGATAGCCGTCTACAGCCTGCTCAAGCCGTTCACGGAGCCCAGCCGGGTCGTCGTAGGGCAGATCTTCGACCCAGAGGGGGAGGGCCTTAGTCCGGATAAGGTGGTCGCTCGTGAGAGATGCGTTACAGAACGCCTCCCGGGCACCGGGGCCGGAGAGCGCCGCCGACACCTCCGACCCGATGATCGTCTTCAACACCACGCGGCGGTAGGGGTGATCGCAATCTCCGGTGCGAGCAGCCAACAGCCCCCGCAGTACCGGTAGGACCTGAGCCAGACGCTCACCGATCTGTCCCTGGTGGTCGGGTTTTCCGGCCACCGCGAAAGACGAACCAGGCGGCTTGACTCCTGGCGCACCTCGGGAAGCGACCGCGCGGCGCGCCGCCGTGGGCGGCGCGCCGCCCCGGCTCCGGCCGGACTCCACGTATTCCTCTGCCCGGGAGACCAGAGCAATCATCGCCTCATACGACTCGCGGGCCGTCTCTCCCCAGGTGACTATCCCGTGGTGCGCCCACACCATACCCACGCTGTCGGGCCGTTCTTCGAAGGCCTCTGCAGCCGCTACCGCCAGTTTGAACCCCGGCGTCACGTAGGGCAGGACGACCACGTCGTCGCCGAACACCTGCGGCACCAGCGCATCCGCATCCGTCCGGTTGGTGAGCGCCAGCACAGCGTCGGCATGAGTGTGATCAACGTAGGCGTAAGGCAGGAAAGCATGTACCAGGGCTTCGATGGAAGGGTCCGGACTGCCGGCCCGCAATAGATGGGTGCGCAGTTGCTCCACCATGGCCTCGTCGTCCAGAGAGACCAGCCCCCTCAAGCGGCGCAGATAGTCGAGTTCCAAACCGCACAGGCCGGCCGGCTCGATAATGGCCATATCCGCACCCGAGGCCTTCACAAAGAGCGCCGGGATTTCCTCGCCGAAGACATCTGTCCAGGACGTCTTGACGGAACAGTTGCCGCCTCCATGCAAAACAAGGTCCGGTTCGCTCCCGAGGAGTCGCGCCGTGTACGTGCGCAGGGCCAGTGGTTCGCCCCACTCCGTCCCATATGTGGCTACGAGCCCGGCTGCCTCCTCATCCGACCACCTCGACCTCATGGAGCACCTCTTCTCACCCGGCCTCCTCGCACGGCCTTCTCACCCGGTCTGTTCAGGCGGCCTCTTCACGCGGAACGCCGCACGGTGTTCAACATGAACCCCGCGTTTGCCTCGGCCGCCTTGCCGTCGAACACGGAGCTGCCCGCGGCCACCAGATCGACCCCGGCGGCCACTACCTGGGCCACGTTCTCCCTCGTGATCCCGCCGTCGACGCACAAGAGGATGTCTCTCCCCGATCCGGAGATCATCTCCCTTACGCGCGCCACCCGCTCAAGGGTGCGCGGAGCGAACCTCTGCCCGCTCCACCCCGGATCGACAGCCAGGAGTGATATCACCTCCACTTCGTCAAGCAGAGGCGGCGTCAACGATTCCAGCGGAGTCGCCGGGTTGAGAGCGATCCCTCGGACGATGCCCCGGCCGGGACCGGCGCGGTGTTCCATCGTCCCCAGTCTCTGAAGAACCCGGTGTATATGCACCGCCGCCTCTACGTGGACCGTCACCATATCCGCTCCGGCGTCCACATAAGCCGGCAGCTTGTCCAAAGGCTCATGCACCATGAGATGCACGTCCTTCAGTAACGACGTTTTCAGGCCCTTCACATAGGAGGGACCCACCGTCATCCAGGGACAGAAACGCCCGTCCATCACATCGACATGCACGATGCCGACCCCGACCCGCTCCAACATCTGCAATTCCAAGCCCAAGTTCATCAGATCGGCCGACAGGACCCCCACGCTGATGCTGGGACAGAGAGAACGCAGGTGCTCGAACGTGGTACCACCCATGCTCGGACTACTTCTTTTCGCTGCGCAGGGTCAGAAACAGCTCATGCGCTTCGGCCGGCTTCATTCCCTCATGCACGACCTTGTTCACAGCCTGGATCATTGCCTCAGGCGCGTCGGACTGGAAGATGTTGCGGCCCATATCGACCCCAGCCGCCCCTTCGCTCACCGCCTTGTAGGCCATGGCCAGCGCATCCAATTCGGGGAGCTTCTTTCCGCCCGCCATGACGATGGGAACCGGGCAGGACGCGGTCACCGTCTCGAAGTCCTCCTCCACGTAGTAGGTCTTGACGAAGTGCGCTCCCAGTTCGGCCGCTATCCGGCAGGCGAGCCGGAAGTAACGGGCGTCCCGGGTCATGTTCTTGCCAACCGCCGTGACCCCCAGCACGGGCACTCCGCAGCGATTGCCCGCGTCGACAAGCCGGGTGAGATTGTGGATGGATTGCGTCTCGTACTCGCCTCCAATGAATACTTGGACGGCCACCGCGGACGCGTTCAGCCGGAGGGCGTCTTCCATATCGAGAGCGAGTTGTTCGTTCGACAGCTCTTTGAGGATACTCGGGCCACCGCTGGCGCGGAGCACTATGCCCTTGCCCAAGGAGGACGGCATGGTCGTGCGCAGAATGCCACGAGTGAGCATCACTGCATCGGCATAGGGGACCAAGGGGAGGATATTCACATCCACGCGCTCGAGGCCTGACGTCGGTCCCTGGAAGTAGCCGTGATCGATGGCGAGCATCACAGTGTGGCCCGATACCGGGTTGAAGATACGCGCGAGACGGTTCTGCATACCCCAATCGAGAGAGGTGGACCCTTTGACAAAGAACGCTTCGTGCCGATACGGAACATCAAGGCAGAAGTCTTTGGTTTCTTTGAGACTATCGGTGTCGGCCATTGGCTTCTCTCCGCTGTGCTTGCTTACGGGGACGCTCAGATTCTATCAGAGGGTTAGGAACGGACTCCACGATACTGAGATAATGGGTGGCCGGTGGTGAAACGCTTGTATGAATGGAATCGCCCGATCCAGGGAAGGGCAGACGGGGATGAGTCCCACTGAGTTTGTAAGATGTAGTCAATGCCGCGCTCTCAACGAGCCGCAGGCGATCTTCTGCAGCCGCTGTGGAGCTTCTCTCTACGGCCGCATTCGCTGGGGACGCAGACGACGGGTCACACCAGCCGGTGTCGCCATGAGTATCGCCCTCCTGCTGGTACTCGCGGGCATGGTGTTCACCCTCTATTCGATAGTCCAGCATGCGTTGGATACGGAAGAGCCGGTGGATCCCTGGGCAGGTCAATCCGGCACCACGGCCACGGTTGTTTCGACCGGCACCGACAACCCAGACGGAGGCGAAGGGTCCGCCACCACCGTGACCACTATTCCGGGGACTCTAATACGACCCTCGTCCATCACCTCTTCGTCGACTCTCAAGCCGACATCAATCAACAACTACCGGCCCACCAACCTGTTGGATGGAGACCCGGCCACACCATGGAGTGAAGGCGTGGAGGGTCCAGGCGTGGGTGAATGGGTGAAACTCGAGTTCTCCGAGCAGGTCTCACTTTCCCGTATCGAGATCGCGAACGGGTCTCAGAAGGACGAGGAGCGTTTCCTAGGGAACCCGCGGGTGAAATCCCTGGAAGTGGAGTACTCCACAGGCACAACCCAGTTGATAAGGCTACTCGATACCCAGGAATATCAGACCATCATCCCCACCCGCCAGCTGGTGGAATGGATCAAGATGACGATCGTTTCCGTCTACCCAGGTAAGGAGTGGGACGACACTTCCCTCTCCGAGATACACGTTTACGCCCGAGCCGACTGAGACCGGCCGACTAGCAGCGACGCTAAGGAAACGCAGCTCCCCGGCGCACGGCGCCATTGCCGTACTTCTCGCGGATGACGTCCAGCTTGAGATCCAGTTCCCGCAGCAGCGGTAATCCTTGATCGAACAGATCGTCCTGCCAGGCTCGAGGCACCAGATTGCTGAGCCCTACTCCCACCAGTCGCAGATGATAGCGCCGGTTTCGTCCATGTCGGAACAGACCGAGGACCTCCTCAAAGAACACCTCATCCACATCCTGGGGCTTCGGCAAAGTGTGAGAGCAGGTATGTGTGACAAAGTCCGAGTAGCGGATCTTGACCGTCACCGTGCGCGCTTCCAGCCTTCTGTGACGGAGACGGCGGCAAACATCTTCGGTGAGTAGAACCAGCGTCGATTCAAGCAGGCCCACATCGGATACGTCCTCTTCGAAGGTGTGCTCCCGGGATATGGATTTGACTTCCTCACAAGGAGTGACCCGCTGCAGATCCTCCCCCCTTGCCCGATGGGCGAGCACTTCCCCCCACTCCCCGAAGGAAAGCCGGAGAAGGTCGGCCGGTACCCGAGCCAAGTCGCCCACGGTGACCACCCCCCGATCCCGTAGCTGCCCAAGAAGGACGGGGCCTACTCCGGGTAACCGCTCCACCGGCAAAGGAGCGAGGAACTCCGCCTCCCGACCGGGTGAGATCACGGTGAAACCGCCCGGTTTGCGGTAGTCGGAGGCCACTTTGGCCACCAGCTTGTTTGTGGCCACCCCCACCGAGATACTCAGGTCGAGTTCATCCATCACCCGTCGCTGGATGAGCCGCGCCGTCCGGACCGGCGGACCGAACAAAGCGTCGGTGCCGGTGAGATCAACGTAGGCTTCGTCGAGGCTCATCTTCTCCACCAAGGGAGAGTACTGATCGAGGATCGCCATGAGACGTCGGGAGTACTCGTAGTAGAGCTGATGGTGCCCGGTGAGATACACCCCCTGGGGGCAGAGACGCCTGGCGGTGCGAAGCGGCATGGCTGAATGGACGCCGTACCGCCGGGCCACGTAGTTGGCGGTGGACACCACCCCCCGCTCGCCACCCCCCACGATGACCGGCTTGCCCCGCAGCGACGGGTCCCGGTTCTCCTCGACTGCGGCAAAGAAGGCGTCGAAGTCCAGGTGGGCTATGACCCGGTGAGCCGCCCGAGGATTGATGCCGGCGCCGGCACCGGGCACGAGGCCCGCCCGAGAACCACTGTCGGCCAAAGGCTTGGTGGATGTTGGCCGCTCTCCCATATAAGAGCATGATAGACGAACATATGTTTGCTTACAAGTAGGTAGCGGGTGTCGAGATCGGGTGACGGCGCGTACGCGCCGTCACCCGATCTCGCTGGCCAGCGCCTCGTACCCGGGCCGTCCCATGAGAGCATACGTCGCCTGCTTGCTCAGCTCCACCCCGGGCTGGTCGAAGGCGTCGACATCGTAGAGTCCACCGGCGATGGCCGTGGCCATCTCCAACAGGTAGAGGAGCGCCCCGACCGAGTACGCCTCCACCCGCGGAAGAGTGATGGTCAGTGAGGGCCGGCCCCGCTTGGCGAGAGCCCAGGCGGTCCCCTTCTGCTCGGCCCAGAGTAGTCCGCCCAGAGTATGGCCACCCAGATAAGCCAGCGCCTCCGCCTCCGGACCCGGAGTGGGGATCGTCACCGTCTTGTCGAACTCTCCCACACCAAGAAAGGTGATCACCTTATCGTCAGGCCCTTCGGCGTAGAGCTGCAGCTGGGAATGCTGATCGGTCACACCGAGCGACTTGACCGGAAGAGGACCCACGTTCACGGTCCGGCCCTGCCGGTCGACCTCCTTGCCCAAGCTCTCCGCCCACAACTGGCGGTACCAATCGGCCACGTCGCGCAGGCGGGCCGAATAGGGCATCATCACGCTCACGCAGCGGCCCAGAGCGGTGTCCTCAAGGAATTGCACCCCCGCGAACTTGCAGGCCGGGTTCTCCCAGCCCTTGGTTTCGGCGATCCAATCAGCCATATCCTGAGCCCCGGCCAAGAGACCACGCACATCCATGCCTGTCAGCGCCGCCGGAAGCAACCCCACCGCACTCAAGACCGAGAATCTTCCCCCAACGTCAGGAGGCAGATCGAACATGGGCGCGCCCATCGCGGCGCCGATCTTGCGGAGCGCTCCCCCCACCGGGTCGGTGGTGAACACGAAGTGCTCGTTCAGGGCTGCCTGTCCCACCAAAGTCCGCAGTTGTTCGCGGAGCACCAGATAGCCGGCCATCGACTCACCGGTGGTCCCCGATTTGGAGATAACGTTCACCAGCGTTCGGCTGAGATCGAGGCGGCCGAGTAGAGCGACGGTCTCGTCCGGGTCGACATTGTCGAGCACGTAGAGACGAGGCCGTCCCTTGCGCTCCCCCGGGCTCAACTCGTTGTAGTAGAAGGGCAGGAGCGCGGTGGCCAGAGCAGTGGTGCCGAGCGCCGAGCCCCCGATTCCGATGATCAGCAGGCACTCATACTTGTCGGCGCACTCAGCCGCGAAGTCCAGGTAGGGGCCCGGGTCCTGAGCGGGAAGGTCCATCCAGCCGAGCATCCCGGTCCCGGCTGCGTCCAGTACCGCCCGGCGGGCCTTCTCAAGCTGGGGAGCGAACTGTTCCAACATGTTCGGAGTAAGCGCCGTGCCCTCATCCAGACCGCTCATGCACTTGGTGATGTCGATCGAAAGCCTTTCCATAGAACGATCCTCCCAGTCGCCTACCGCACGAAGCCCCTACGGCTCCTGATGCGCGTAGCTTTGTCCCAGCAACTCTGGATCTCTTCGTCGTAGCGGGACCGCAGGCCCGCCCAGTCGAAGCCGCCCACCCAGGTCCGCTGCCAATCCTCCGACCAGGCTCGAGGCCGCGCCAACGCCCGTGTCAGCGCAGCTACCAAGCCTCCTTCCCGGTAGAGCACATCTTCATGCGCTTCCTTTGGGATCAACTCCGGATAGCTCAGCCGATCGGGTAGCACCGGGCGGCAACCGCAGTAGATGGCTTCCACAACAGCGATGCCAAAGAACTCGTGCACCGCCGTGGATACCACCACATCCGCCGCCCATAACAGTGAAGCATAGTCGGCATCGCCCTGCACCTTCCCCCACTGCACGAGGTGGCCGGCCAGACGCGCTTTCGCCTCGACGAACTCAGCAGTGGGCGTGCCCTGATTGGGCCCGGCCATAGCCAGGCGGAAGGACACCCCCATATCCTTGAGTGCATACAAAGCTGCGAAGAGCGTGCCGGGGGCTTTGTCGTACTCCCAACGCTGGTTCCATAGGAGAAGAGGGCCGTCTGCCGGACACCCCCACCGTCCCGCGGCGGCATCGCCCGTAGCCTCCGACCGGTGACGGTCGAAACGACGTAGATCACAACCCACCGGGATAACGCGGGCCTTTGCCTCAATCTCCGGCAGGAGCTCCAGCGGGACCTCGTCGGGCACGGCTTGGAGCAATGCTGCCGCAGCCGAGAGGAACTCCCTCCTGTGATAGTCGCTGTTGAAGAGGACCGTGTCGGCCACAGCCGCCGTCGTCACATTCTTGAATCCATACCCGAGGTCGCGCTCCGCGCCGGCAGGCAGAGGATAGCTGAGTTGGTTCTCGTGAAAGTAGACCATCGTCGGCAGAACCCGCATATCCGGCTCGACCGCCGCCAGAAAGACAGGCAGGTCGAGCATGTCCGAGGCAAAAAAGGCGTGGGGAAGAACACGCGTCGCGGCCGCAGCCGCGGCGCGGTCCGCCAGCGTGAGGGCCCCGCCGTGCATCCGCCACTTCCAGTGGCGCCCCGGCAGAGTGAACAGACTGAATGCATGACGGGAATGCTGGGTCAGCCCATCCAGGAAGATCTTGTGCGACCCGCCGAAGTAGGGCTCCAGAGCCCAGACTTCCAACCCGGGCCGTCTGCTGCTATCGTCCCCTAGTCCGCTACCCTGCTCCGTCAATACTCCCCGACCTCTTGAGTCCTCTAATATTCTCCCGCAGCCCCTCGAGGCCGCGCAGGCGCTCCCCAACGGGCCGGCATCACCTTGTCTCTGCCCGTGTCGATTCTATATGCTGGCTTGGACCGATGACAGAGGGGCTCACGACCAGCACGGAACTCGAGATGAGCGTCGGAGTCGAGACGAGCGGGAGAACCGCAGCAAGAGCGGGAACCGCGACCGGCGCGGAAGCCACGGCCAGTGCGGAACGGAAGCGAGCAGACGGCTATGAACAAGAAGACCGGTAAAACACCCGGCTCACCTCGCACCCGAGGACGCAAGGGCATCCGCCGGTCAGGCCCGACGTCCCAACAGGCGGCGCCTTCACCAGAGGCACCTTCCGGGCTGAAGCAGCTGCCGATCGTCGGCGCCCAGATCTCTACAGCGGGCGGTTTCGCCCCGGTCCCAGAGCGCGCCGCGGCGTTGGGGGCCGAGGTGATGCAGATTTTCAGTTCGAATCCCCGGACCTGGCGCACCCGCCACCCCGAACCGGACGAGATGGCGGCTCTGAAGACCGGGCTGCGCAGGTACCGACTCCCCCTCTTTTTCCACACCATCTACCTGATCAATCTCGCTTCACCAGATGGAGAACTCCGCGCGCGGTCCGCTGCAGCGCTGGCGCATGCTCTGGTCACTGGAGCTCTGGCCGGAGCCGCCGGCGTCGTCACCCACGTCGGCTCCCACCGAGGCGAAGGATTCGAAGCCTCGATCGGACTGGTAGCCGAGGCCATCCGTTCGGCGGAAACCACCGCCCGAGAGACGCTGGCCGCCGAGCAGACGGGACAAAGCGAACCTGCGCTGCCCCCGCTCCTCCTTGAAACAGCCGTGGGAGCCGGGGCGATCGTGGGCAGAAACATAGGCGAACTGCGAGCCCTCTTGGAGGCGCTCGCTCTGCGCCCCCCGGCACGGGCCGTAAGTCGGGACCGATCCACCCGACCTGCCCCACCCTCGGCCTCCTCCCTCACGCCAGGGTGGCCGCTCGACCTCGGCCTGTGTCTGGACACCGCCCATCTCTTCGCCGCCGGTTATCCGATCCATGAAGAGACAGGACTGCAGGTCCTGCTTGACGAATTGGATCGGGCCGGTCTTCTGAGCAGAGTAGGCCTCATCCACCTCAACGATTCCGCGTCCGAGCTCGCTTCCAACCGGGACCGTCATGCCAACCCTGGGGACGGGCTCATCGGATATGAGGGCCTGGCGCGCATCGTCCGACACCCGGCACTGACACGCATCCCCTTCGTGCTGGAAGTCCCCGGGGCTGAAGGGCACGGGCCGGACGCCGACAATGTCGCCCTGGTCAAACTGATGCGGGCCGGACTCCCAAGGCCGGCGGAGGCTCCAAGCCGACCAGAATCGCCTGGGCACGGCGGATGACGTCGAGCAGGGCCAACGTCACCACGCCCGGCTTTCCGTCTCCCACCACCTGGGAGCCTATCCGAACCACGGGCATGATGTCCTTGGTGGTCGAAGCGGTGAAGACCTCGCACCTTCCGGCCGGCGCCGACATGACTTCATCCAACGTGAAGGCCCGCTCCTCCACCGGGTAGCCTTCCTGAAGGGCCATTTCGATCACGTGCTTCCGAGTGATCCCGCCCAGGATACGATTATCGAGCGGATGGGTGCGCAGCCCGCCATCCAAAACGGCGAACACGTTTGACGACCCCCCCTCGCGGACCACGCCGTCCTCCGCCATGAAGAGGGCCTCGTGCGCCCCGGCCTGTCTGGCCTCCTCCTTCGCCAGCACCGCCGCCAGCAGATTAGTGGACTTGATGTCGCAGCGCGCCCAACGCAGATCCCTCACAGGGTGGAGCGTGGTCCCCATCAGGATCTCGGACACTGCGGGAGCCGGCTTGCTGCGGGCGTACGCCAATACGGTGGGGTGCGGCGGGTTGGGGAAGACGAACTCCCGGGGAGCGAAACCGCGGGTCACCTGCACGTAGACGAAGCCGTGATCCACTTGCGACCGAACCACCAGGTCGGGAAGGACAAAGTCGAGATGATGGCCCGAAGCCGCCTCGCTCAGACTGACGGCGGCCAGGTTCCGTTCCAGACGCTCCAGATGATCCTCAAGCCATACCAGGCGTCCGTTCATCACCTTGATGACCTCGTATATGCCGTCCCCCAATTGGAATCCGCGGTCCTCTACGGGGACCCGCCCCTGGGAGAGAGGGAGGAAGTCACCATTTAGGTACAGCACCTCGTTATCCATCTGCTAACCTCACCTCGATGATCACCTATCGCCAAGCTACCTCGTCGGACACCCCGCAGGTGCTCGCTCTTCTCAGGGAGATCATGGAGCACCATAGTGTCGCCGCCCCCAGTCCCGAGCGTCTGCTCGGCACCGTGTCGGCCATCCTGGAGGACCCTGACCATCTGCTCCTGGTCGCCGACGACGAGGGTCGACTGGTAGGCATGTGCGCCGCCCTATTCTCGCAGAGTACCTGGTCCGCGTCGCCTGTTTGTGAACTGCAAGACGTCGTCGTCACAAGTGGCCGCCGGCGTAGCGACGTAGGCCGGGGACTCCTGGGCTTCGCCGAGGAGTTGGCACGGTCGCGAGGCTGCACCCGCTTATTCCTGCTGGCCGAGTACTGGAACCTCAAAGCCCACGCCTTCTACCGCAGTCTGGGCTTGGCCGAGAAGACCTGTCTCTATTTCGAACGCAACCTGAGCGGCGATCTACCGTAAGAACGGCGGGACGTCGAGTTCGTCGTCTTCGGGTCTGATGACCACGCGCTCGGTCCGTTCCACCCGCGGTGCCTCAGGAGCTCCGCTCTCAGCCGGCTCCCAAGGGGCTTCCCAGGGCGCTTTGCGCGGGACCTCGGTCTCGGCGGGAGCGGGAGCCCCCGTCGCCGTCGGGCGATCGTGGCGCGTCGCGTCCTCCAATTCCGCCGTAAGCACCTCTTCGCTGGTGGCGTCGAAGCCGGTGGCGACCACGGTGACCCAGAGCTTGTCGCCGAGAGACTCGTCGATCACCGCGCCGAAGATGATGTTGGCCTCGGGCTCAGCGGCCGCGTTGACGGTCTCCGCCACCTCGGTGATCTCGTGGAGAGACAGTTCCTTGCCCCCACTGATGTTGAGCAGGATGCCACGGGCTCCGTCGATCGAAGTCTCCAGCAGCGACGAGTTCAGGGCCATCTCCGCGGCCTTCCTCGACCGCCCCTCGCCGTGCGCCCGGCCGATGCCCATGTGGGCCGTTCCCGCGCCGCTCATGATGGTCCGGACGTCGGCCAGGTCGAGGTTGATCAGACCCGGGACGGTGACCAGATCACAGATGCCCTGCACGCCCTGCCGGAGCACGTCATCCGCCAGTCGCAGAGCCTCCACCATGGTGGTCTTCCTGTCGGCCACCTCAAGGAGCTTGTCGTTGGGGACCACGATGACCGTGTCGGCCCGCTGCTTCAGCGTCCGTGCACCCTCCAGCGCCTGGAGGCCCCGCTTTTTGCCCTCGAATGCGAACGGCCGTGACACCACCCCTATGGTGAGCGCTCCCAGGGACCGGGCTATCTCGGCCACCACCGGTGCGGCACCGGTCCCGGTGCCGCCCCCTTCGCCCGCCGTGATGAAGACCATGTCGCTCCCCCGGAGCATGTCCTTGATCTCATCGTAGGCGGTCAAAGCAGCATCTCGGCCGATCTTCGTGTCGGAGCCCCCACCCAGGCCTTTGGTCAGGTCCGCGCCGATCCGCACCCGGTGATCGGCCTCGCACGTGGCGAGAGCCTGGGCGTCGGTGTCGATGGCGATGAACTCCACCCCCTCCAGACCCGCTTCCAGCATGCGGTTGATGGCGTTGACCCCTGCTCCGCCCACGCCAATGACTCTGATGACCGCGGGGAAGCTGCGCGAAGCCGGTATGAGGGTGCGCCGGCCGGCGTCGGTGACAGTGGGACCAGCAGAAGAGACATCGGGCGTCTCGCCCTCGGCTCCTGTGCCACTGGACGGAGACTCCGTTTCGTTCAGCGTGGATTGGGGTTTCTCTGGAGTATCACCCTCGCTCATGCTCGGACCGGAGGGCTCCGTCTCGGCCGGCTTCGCCGGCTCAGTCGCCCTGAAGAGAGAGCTGAGACCGCTGTCCTTCATGCTAGATCTTTTTTCCATTGAGCACCTCTCTTGCAAGCTGGCGATATGCCTTGGCGGCCCGGCTTTCCGGAGCGTACTTCAGCACCGACTCTCCCCTGACCGGAGCCTCGGCGAACCTGATGGTCTTGTTGATTGTCGTCTCGAAGACCAAATCGCCGAAACTGCTCCTCAGTACCTCTACGGCCTCACGCCCGTGTATCGTACGTGAATCGTACATAGTGGGAACGATACCCGCAATGTGCACTTTGGGGTTGAGGTTCTCCCGGACCAGTTCGAGAGTCCTTTCCAGCTGGGCAAGACCGCGCAGCGATAAGTATTCGCATTGTACCGGCACGATGACCGCGTCGGAAGCTGTGAGCGCGTTGACCGTCAGAAGCCCGAGCGACGGAGGCGTATCCACGAGAATGTGATCGTACTGGTCGTCCACCTGCATCAGAGCCTTGCTCAGCGCGCGCTCCCGACCGATGAGCGAGCTGAGAGCGATCTCCACAGCAGCCAGATCGATGTTCGCCACTGCAACGTCGAGCTCCTGATGGTATATGGCCCGCTGGATGTTCACCCCACTGACCAGCACGTCGTACATGCTGGGACGCGCGGTGTCAGGGTTGAGTCCCAGACTCATGGTTAGATTGCCCTGTGGATCCAGGTCTACGACCAAGACGCGGTGACCCAGCTCTTGCAAGGCCACCCCGAGATTGAGGGTGGTCGTGGTCTTCGCCACTCCGCCCTTCTGGTTCGTGAAGGCCACGACTTTGGCCAAGTTCTCTCCTCTGCTTCGACAGGTCGCCGGTCCGGCCGACCCTAAATATGACTTTTCGCACAGAGTGCAGAGAATCCTCCGACGGAAGGGCGAGCAGCTCCCATCGGATACTACCGGCTAACGGTCTCGAGGCCCGACCGAAGCAAGCCCTCGGTGGCAGCGACCGGGGGTGACTGTGATTCGGAGAAGTCCTTCAGTTCGCGCAGATACTCCCGATTCTCCCGGACGTACTCCCAAACATGGCTGAGCAGATACCCTTGCACCTGGTGTTTGTGGTACATGGGCGCCTTCGGCCTGACGGTGAACATGCGGCGTACGGTGTAGAAGCGCCGGTGCGCTTCCAGTACCGACTCCTGCAGCTCGTATGGAGTCATGCGCTTCGGCCAGTGCACCACATGAAACCCATCGTAAAGGCTCCAGTTCTTGGTGAAGATACGGCCTTCCGCCTCCAGCTGAGCCGTCTGCGGGGTACCCGGCAGAGGAGTCAGAACCAGGAACTGCACGCTGTTCAAACCATGATCGACTGCGAACTCGACGGTCTGGTACAGCGACTCTTGGGTGTCGGAGTCGGCTCCGAAGGCGAACATGCCGTGGGTCTTGATACCCCTGTTGGCCAACGCTTCCATGCCGCCCGCCATGTCGTCGATGCTGGATTCCTTGTGATACTCCTTGAGGGTCTCCGGATTGACGGATTCGAGGCCCAGATAGACTATCCGGCACCCCGCGTTCCACAGCAGATCGAGAAGTTCGTGGTCGGTCTTGCCGTCTTTGTAGACCGAATCGGCCCTGATCTGAGCATAGAAGGGCACATCGATACCCTCGCGGATCATCTCAGTGAGCAACTCCCGGCCCCTACGCTTGCTGATGAAGAAGTTGTCGTCGTAGAAGAAGAGTTTGTGGGGTTGTAGACGTTTGATCTGCTTGACCGTCTCGATCGGGTCGACGGCGCGCACCTTACGCCCGAACATCTGAACCACCGAACAGAACTCGCAGCCGAACGGGCAACCTCGAGAAGCCAGGATCGGCGTGGGGCTTACCTTGTCGCCGCCGACCACCAAATCCAGGTCCGGCCAGGGAAGCTCCGTCAAACCGCTAAGAAGGGGGCGAGCCGGGTTGTGCACGACCCGGCCGTCGGCCGCCCGGTACGTCAACCCCAAGATGTTCTCGAGCGAGCCCCGGCCCTGCAGGTATTCCATGAGTTCGACCAGGGTCTCTTCCCCTTCGTTGCGGACCACATAGTCGCAGAAGTCCATGGCCTCGTCGGCCAAGAAGGTAACGTGAGGCCCTCCCATGATGACCGGTATCCCGGCGTCTTTGACCCTCTGGGCATATCGGTAGGCCCGAATGGCGGTAGAGGTGGTGGCCGATACTCCCACGAGATCGGAAGCAAGTACGTCGTTCCAGTCGACCTCGCTCAGGCTCTCCACATAGATGCGGACCTGATGACCGCGAGCCTTCATCATGGCGCCCAGGAGGGGGAGACCGAGCCGCAGCTGCTTCACAAAACTATATACATGAAAACCCGGCGCCGCGGGCTCAATGAAGGTGATGCGCACGCTGACCTCGCAGTCGCTCGACAGGTGGCACGCGACCCACTACCGCGCGCCTGTTATGGTAACACAAGCCTTCGAACACTCTGTCTGACGCGATATGATGACATAGTAGTGAGCCACACGATCCACAACGATAACGACCGGCTGCAGCTTCTGGGCGCTTTGGGCGCCTCGGCTGTTGACGACCTCTTCTCTGCCATCCCTGAGACCTTGCTCCTGAGGAGGCTTGACCTCGACCCTGGTCTTCCCGAGTCGGAGACCCGAGAGAAGGTCGAGGATCTGGCCGCGGCCAACCGGCCTTCCGGTCCCCTGTCCTTCCTTGGGGCCGGTTGTTACCGCCATTACGTCCCAGCGGCGGTGAGCGCATTGACATCTCGGGGCGAATTCTTGACCGCTTACACGCCTTACCAGCCCGAGGCCAGCCAGGGAACCTTGCAGAGCATCTTCGAGTTCCAGACATGCGTGAGCGAGCTTACCGGCCTCGAAGTGGCGAACGCCTCGCTCTATGACGGCCCCTCCGCCCTGGCCGAGGCGGCCTTCATGGCACTCCGGCTCACAGGGCGCGACGAGCTCCTCGTATCTGCAGGTGTGCACCCGGAGGCCCTTCAGGTGGTGGAAACATATGCCGAGGGGCCTGAACTCACAGTGCTCAGGCAGGCCCTGGATCCCGTATCGGGCACCACCTCCACGAAGACATTGCAGCTTTCGACGGCGACGGGTGCCGTCCTCGTCAGCCAACCCAACTGCCTGGGGGTGGTGGAAGATCTCACACCCCTGGCTGAGGCGGCTCATGCCGTGGGCGCGTTGCTGGTGGTCTCGACAGACCTGGCCACCCTGGGGATCCTGGAATCACCGGGCATGCTCGGTGCCGATATAGCCGTCGGCGACGCTCAGGTGTTCGGCAACGCGCCGTCGTTTGGTGGACCTTCCGTAGGGTTCCTCGCCTGTCGTATGGAGCACCTCCGCCAAGTACCCGGCCGACTGGTCGGCCGGACGCTCGATGCAGACGGACGTCCCTGCTACACGCTTACCCTGCAGGCCCGCGAACAGCACATCCGCAGGGCAAAAGCCACGTCCAACATATGCTCCAATCAGGCCCTGGGCGCACTAGCCGCCACCATTCATCTGGCCCTGCTGGGCCCCGTGGGGCTGCGTGAACTCGGGGAGATCTGCCTTCAGCGCGCTCACCATCTGCACGGCCTGTTGTGTGAGATACCAGGGGTCCGCCCGCTCGTAACCGGTCCCTTCTTCCTGGAGTTCGCCCTGGCTCTCCCTTGTGCGGCCGAGGCTTTTGCCCAAGCCATGCGCACCCAGGGCATCGATCCCGGGGTTCCCCTGCTACGCATGGAGAGAGGGGCGCGGCCCGTGTTCGACCCCGATCTCAGTGCCGGGCGCGATGAACCGCCCCCACCCCCGACCGTTCCCGCCGAGAACGTGCTCTTGGTCGCTGTCACGGAGTCCAACCCTCCGGATGCTCTGGCAAGATACGCGGCCGCGGCCCGCGAGGTCCTTGCCGGGACGGAACCACGGCCACAAGGAACCCGATGATGACCGTCAGCGGCGGTGAGTCCCTCATCTTCGAGAAGGGTATCCCGGGGCACCGCGGATCCCACCTGCCCACGGCGGGCGTTCCCGCCGCGGACCCGGCCGTCCTCTTGCCCGGGGTGCCCCTGCGCGAAGAGCCTCCCTCTCTGCCGGAGGTGGCCGAGCCTCAGGTGGTGCGGCACTACACCAGGCTTTCGCGGCTCAACTACTGCGTTGACACTGGGTTCTATCCGCTGGGGTCGTGCACCATGAAGTACAACCCCAAGCTCAACGAAGAGATGTCTGCCCTACCCGGATTCGCCGCTCTCCATCCCTACCAGACGGAGGACCAAGTCCAAGGCGTACTCCGTTTGATGTACGAGCTGGAACAGGCTCTCCTTACCATCACCGGAATGGAGCGGGCGAGTCTTCAGCCCTCCGCCGGCGCTCAGGGGGAGTTGGCCGGCATCCTCATGATCAAGGCCTACCACCGGGACAACGACGGTACCGGCCGAGATACCGTGATCGTCCCCGACTCCGCCCACGGCACCAACCTGGCCTCGGCCGCTATGGCCGGCTACCGGGTGGTAGAGATACCCAGCTCGCCCCGCGGTCTTATCGACCTCTCCACCTTGCGACGCCATCTCTCTGAGCGCACCGCGGCCATCATGCTCACCAACCCCAACACCTTGGGCTTGTTCGAAGAAGACATCCTGGAGATCTCCAGGCTGGTACATGAAGCCGGCGCTCTCTGCTACTACGACGGGGCGAACCTGAACGCCATCCTGGGCAAAGCCCGGCCGGGCGACATGGGGATGGACGTCGTGCATCTCAACCTGCACAAGACCTTCTCCACGCCCCACGGCGGCGGAGGACCGGGTGCCGGGCCGGTCGCCGTCGGACCAACGTTGGAGCCATATCTGCCTATGCCGCTCGTCCGGCCGGTCCAGGGCGAAGGTGTATTCACACTGGACTACGACCGTCCCTTTAGTATCGGCCGGGTAAAGGGCTTCTTCGGCAACGTGGGCGTGATGATACGCGCGTTCACATACATTCTCAGCGTGGGGTCCGATGGGCTCACCCGGGCAGGAGAAGACGCGGTCCTTGCCGCCAACTACCTCCGGGCCCGTCTGTGCGACCTCTACTCCGTACCCCACGATGGACCTTGCATGCACGAGTTCGTCATCTCAGCCACGCAACAGGCCGAACGGGGCGGCACCGCCCGCGATATCGCCAAGCGGCTCCTGGACTTCGGCATCCATCCTCCCACGGTCTACTTCCCCCTCACCGTGCGGGAAGCCCTCATGGTGGAGCCCACCGAGACCGAAGACCTGCATACCCTCGACCGGTTCGTCGACGTGATGAGGCAGATCGATGGGGAGATCACCAACGACCCGGAGACGGTGCGCGAAGCTCCGCACCACACCCCGGTCCGGAGGCCGGATGAGACCTTGGCCGCGCGGCACCCCGTTCTCCGCTGGCAGAAACCTCGCTCCGACGAGTTTAGCGAGCCGGTTTCCGGGTAGTAGTATCCACGTCGGCCAAAGCTAGACCCGTTCGGTGCCAATGGAGATTACGATTACGGCCCTTAAGGGAGTCCCTCTCCTCGAGATTCGGGGAGAGATCGATCATAACAATTGTGGAGCCCTGGAGACCGCTCTGGGCGAAGTCCTTGATCACGGCACAACGGTCGTCCTGCTCGATCTGAGTCGGGTCACATATATCGATAGCGGAGGGATCTGTGTTCTCCTCGCCGGGCTGCGCCGCATACGCGACCACGGATGGCTTGGGGTTATGGGTCCCAACCACAACGTCCGCCGGATTCTCGAGATCGTAGGCCTGGTCGCCGACCCCGGCTTCCAGGTGTTTGCCGACCGCTCTGAAGCGGAGGCCGCGCTCCCCGAGACCGCATCGGTTGAAACCATCCCACCGGCGAATGTGACGCCCGAAGGAGACAGGACTTGACCGCTGCCCTACCCCCGGGCATCGACCGGCACATCACGGTCAGAGCGGATACTGCCCAATTGGCGGCCGTGCGGAGGTTCGTGGAAGAGGTGGCGGTAGAGGTCGCTCTCGATGTGGAGAAGATGTTCGATCTGAAGCTGGCTGTATCCGAGGCCTGCGCCAACGCCGTGGAGCACGCCGGAGGTGAGGCGATGTCTCTGGAAGTCTGCGCCCGAGTCCACGCTCAGCGTCTGACCTTCACCATCACAGATACCGGACTCTTTCATCCCCCGCCACCGCGCTGGGACCGCATCACCAACCGCGGGCTCGGTCTGCCGCTCATGGTGGCCCTCATGGACGAGGTCGTCTTCGCCCGCGCACCCGGGGGCGGGACCATGGTGAGTCTTTCGGTCGCCCTCAACCGGGATATCGCCGCTTCGGCGTGACCTAGATGGTCGCGTTTGCGCTCGCGCGAACGCGCAACAGCTTGTCCCCCGGTTCGCGCACCCTTCCGATGACGGCGGCCGCCGAGACGTGCCGCAGGTCCAGAGCCTTCAACACCTCAGCCAGGCGCGCCTCCGGCACCGACAGCACCAGGCCGCCCGAGGTCTGAGCATCGGCGCACAGCAGGCGCTGCCAGGGCTCCAACGTCTCGTCGAACGTGGTCCACGGCTCCACGTGTTCCAGATTGCGTCTGGTGCCACCCGGCGCCACTCCTCCGCGAACCAGATCGGCCGCGTCGGGGAGCAGCGGGAGTCTCTCAAACCAGAGATCTGCTCCCACCGTGCTGGCCCGGCACAGTTCGGTGAGGTGGCCGAGGAGGCCGAAGCCGGTGATGTCGGTGAGGCCCTCCACTCCGTGTTCTCGGGCCACTTCGGAAGCATCCCGGTTGAGCTGGACCATGGCTGCGGTTGCGGCGGCTATAGCAGTGCTGGAGGCCGTGCCCTGCTTGATGGCGGTGGCTATGATGCCCGTTCCCAGAGGCTTGGTGAGCACTAGGAAGTCGCCGGGCCTGGCGGTCGCATTGGTCAATTCTTCGCCGGGGCGCACCAGACCCGTCACCGCCAGGCCGTACTTCGGCTCTGGGTCGTCGATGGTGTGTCCTCCGACGATGGTCGCTCCGGCCAAACGGGCCGTCTCAGCACCGCCCTGTAAGATGCGGCCAAGGTAGTCGAGAGGTAGCACTTCTTTGGGGAAACAGACGATGTTGAGAGCCGTCAACGGGCGCCCGCCCATAGCGTATATGTCGGAGAAGGCGTTGGCGGCCGCAATGCGTCCGAAGTCGAAAGGGTCATCGACGACAGGCGTGAAGAAATCCACCGTCTGCACCAGGGCGAGCTCGTCACTCAAGCGGTAGACGGCCGCATCATCGAGCGTGTCTGATCCCACCAACAGAGCTGGATCTTCGACCCGCGGCAGCATACTCATAACCTGCCCCAAGTCCTTGGGGCCCAGCTTGCACGCTCAGCCGGAGCCGTGCGACAAGGTGGTCAGTCTAGGTATGTCTGTCATCAGCCGTCACCTCCCTTCCCCGCTTCCTCCCGCCGACAATAGATCCGCTGCACCACCCGCTGCATCAAACCAGACGGCGGCGCTCAGAGCCCTAGTAGGGAGGCTGAGGAGGGAACGACCCCGGCGACTCCAACGGAACGACCACCCACAAGATGAGATAGGCAAGAATCCCCGCCCCGCCCATAAGGGTCACGACCACCCACAGCACCCGGATGATGGTCGGGTCGATGTCGAAGTAGGCGGCAAGCCCGCCACACACTCCTCCGATCATCCTGTCGGTCCGAGACCGATACAAACGCTTAGCCATGTCGTCCTCTTTCCCCCGCTTCCCTGCAACTCCACGCGCGACCGCCCACCGTGCAGATCGGCGATCGACACAGATCAGCGGTCGGTACGATCCGCTATCTGCTCCCGGTAGAGATCGGTATTGAACATCACGCATTCTTTGTTGACACAGAACCACACCCGGTAGGTGCTGCACTCACCGGTAGCCAGACTGATGCCGGTCCCAGTGCGTTCCACCTCCTCCACCCGATCGGCCAGAGGCTTGCCACAGTTGATGCAGGTCTTAATGTCTTCGCTCACGTCTCCTCCTTTTCCTGAGCCCTCTCCCCAGCCAGACGGCGGCCGACAGCCTCCGCCTGGTCGAGCGCTCCGGGCTGCTCCTCTATCTCGCCCTTCGCGTCCACGCCTGGAATGAGCATCTCCCCGACCGATTTCACCTCCAGGACATGCCACAAGCTGCTCACAACCTCCCTGGCACCATCGAACGCGCGCGGGTGCTTGGTCCCCGAACAGCTTAGATAGGCTCCAAAACGGGTCGGCCGACCTGGTTCTACGAGCGACCGCTTGAGCACGTACTTGAGGGCCCAGAAGCACTGACAGCGATCCACCATCATCTTGGGCACCGCGGGCATCCCCATGAAGTACGTGGGAGCGGCGAGCACGATCGAGTCCGCCGACCGTAGGTGCGGGAACAGGTCCTGCATACCGTCCCTGACCACGCAGGTACCGTCTTTCCAGCAACCGTCGCAGGCCCGGCAGCCGTGTAGATCCAAATCGGACAGCCTGAACTTGACCACCTCGGCGCCTTCGTCGCGCGCGGCTTCGAGGCACCAGTCGAGGAGGGTCTCGGTGTTGCCGCCCCGGCGATGACTTCCCGCCAGACCCAATACCGTCAGCAAGGATTCAACCCTCCTCGGCCTTAGTAGCTACCCCCTGCAGCCTTCAGAAACCCTTTGAAAGCTGCCCGCTCCCCACCCTTCATAAACCTGCGGGACGTCTACCCAGGACCAATTGGCCCCCGCTGGTATCCAGGTCGAGGACCTCGACACCGGTGAAGCCGGCACGGGTCAGCCACGCCCGGTGCTGCTCTTCGGTCCACACTCCTCCGTCGTCCGTCGAGCGCAGCATGTTCACCGCGAACAGAGCTGCAGCCGGGCTGCGGCCCCACACGTAGTCTTGGATGGCTATGGTGCCGCCGCGTGAGGTGGCTCGGTAAGCCTCGAGCGCGACCCGGGCGTTGGTCTCCGGACTGTAGATGTGAAGAACATTGCCGAAGTACACCAGGTCGAACGGCCCCGCCGGGAGCGCCTCGGTGAGGTCGCCCCCGAGAAAAGTGATATCACCGGCCTCTTCGCCGAGATACTCGCGGGCGAAAGGCAGCACCTCCTCCTTGTCGAAGAGGGAGGTCTTCACTCCACGACGAGAGAACTCGCGGGCCAGGTGACCCACGGAGCCGCCTACGTCTACCATGGTATGGATGCGACCCCCCGCATAGCCGAAGCAGCGCTCCACCACCTCTTGGAGAACGGCCGGGTCGCGCTCCCCCATGGCCATGGCCCGACTGCGCACATCTTTGCGCGCCATACCGCCAGACGCCGGCCTGCCGGTGCGGATCACCTCCGGCAACTCCAGCCAGCCCCGCAACTTGTTGACCTCATGGACCAGACCGGCCCGCTCCAAATCCGGCCCCTCGTTCAGCAGGTGGGCCCGCCCCACCGGTGACAGCCGGTAGAAGATGTTACCGTCGGCTCCCTCGGTCTCCTCGACGACGCCCTCGGAAGCCAGAGCTGCAAGGACGATGCGACTGGCCCGGAGGTCGGTGCCGGCGATGCGCGCCACCTCCTCAAGGGGCAGCGCTTCCTCGCCACCTAGGGCATCGATCAACCCGGAGCGGAGTGCCCCCACCAGAAGAAGCAGTCGTTCCACCGAACGTCTATCGACCAGCGAATCTCTCATTGCCCGCCGTTCACCCCGCCGTGACCGGGTTTCAAGATAACCCCCTGCTGGCGCTTGCCATTGATCTTGACCACCAGCGGCTCCGAAAAATGGAGGTGGCGCACGAAACCATCCTGCGGTTCCCCCATCTGCTCCTCGAGCCAGGTCCAGTCGACGAAACCTTCTCCCGCCTCCGGATTCACCGTGAAGAAGCCCACCCGGAAGGAGGTCAGGTTCTGGAAGAAGTGACTACCCTGCGAGGGGGTAACATGCAGGTCTTCGAAGCCCGCTTCGACTATGACCCGGGCCCCCGAGATCTGGTCCCAAGTGACGGGGATCCCCAACCAAGGGTCGGCCGACCCCAACCTACCCAGACCAATGAGGGCATAAGGGACACCGCTACTCAGCAGTTCGGCGTTCAGACGGGTTATCTCCGCAGCCACTTCGCGGGTCTTGGCCCGGACGAATCGACGCCGGTCGACCGTCACCAGGTCGTGTATATGAGTGAACTTTCCGTTGCCCAGGACACTCTCCGACCGGCAGAGGACGCTGCCGGGATCGATGTTCTCCGTATCGACCTCTTCACTTTCCCTGGTCATGGCCATGGGTCGGAGCTGGAGGAATCCGAACTCCTTGGGCTTTCCCTTGGCGCTCGTCAGATCGACTGCGAACTCGATCTCCACTTCACCATTCATCCCCTTCTTCCCGAACTCCAGCAGATGGACCATGATCTCCGGCAGAGGGAAGGTGTGGTGCTTGAGTATGGGGGCGAAACTTACCAGCCGGATACCCGGGCGGGAGGTACCGTCATAAACGACGTCGTTGTCGGCCGAGTACGTGGAACCAACGTAGCTGAGAGTGCCGTCTTCCTCGGCCGTCTCCAACGGATGGTGCCGCTCGGTGATCTCCCCATCCTCTTCGTCCATCTCGATGGAGACAAACTCGCGCTGGGAGTTCTCGAGCATGTCCCGGGGCGTAGAGAACTGGACAAGGTTCTGAGGACAGGCGGGACAGAAGGAGAGCGAGGTCTCTCCATCCACCACTGTACGGCCCAAACCTAGAGCCACGGCCACCACACCCTGCTCAGGAGTCTGTGGCGGATGGGGATAGAAGTTGTACGAACGCGCCGCACCGGCCAGATGGGGATAGAAGCGAGGACCGTGCCGGGATCCCACCACCTTCTGGATGAGAACGGCCATCTTCTCCTCTTCCAGCAGGTAGGGGGTCACTTTGAAGTAGTTCTTGGCATAGGTCAGAAACGTTGAGGCGTAGACCCGTTTCACCGCCTCTACGAGCCTCTCCAGCCGCACCTGCAGCTCCTCGTGATTGTTGGGGAGCATGTAGGTGTTGTACACACCGGCAAGCGGCTGGTACTGCGAGTCTTCGAGTAGGCTGGACGACCTCACGGCTAGGGGACTGCACATGAACTCGAGGAAGGCGGCAAGGTCGGCTTCGTATTCTCTCGGGAAGCCGGCGGCGACGAACTCCCGCTCGATCTCCTCGTCGTCGTTGCAGCTCATGGCGAAATCGCGCAGATTGTTGTCGTCCAGGAACTTATCGAACACATCGGTACCGAGGACCACCGCAGGCGGCACGGTGATATTGACCCCCTCGAACTTGTCCGCAAGGTCTGTATCGGCCAAGAGGCGTCTGACGAAGGCGAGCGCCCGAGCCTTTCCGCCCAGAGAACCTCCGCCGATGCGGGCGAAGCTGGCCGTGGGATCGAACGTAGACGGATCGAAGTCGCCGATGGTCTCGCGAGCCTGCTCCCGCCGGTAAGCGTCAATCTGAGAGATGAGGTAGTTGCGGCGCTGCTCCACGCCCGGGTAGTCGGTGCTGCTGCGGACCCGCAGATGACGGGCAAGGTCGAATTCGGTCCGCACCCGCAGCCAGCGGGAGAAGTCGTTGCGGTCCGCATGGTACGCGATGCTCTCCGCCGGCACGACCCGCAGTCTCTCCAGAAGGCCGCGCAGATCGCGTACGCGATCCACCACCGTCCCATCGGGCATCTGAAAGACGAAGTCGCCGAAGGCCAACCTGCCGACCATGAACTGCCGCAGGTCCTTCAGCAGCGTTGGAGATCCCTTGAGCATGAACGACGCGCCCGCCTCCAGGGCCGGGCGCTCGTTCTCCACCCGGCTGGACTGAAGGAGTATGGGGATGTCCGGCCATTTCTGCCGGACTTTCTGAGCGAACTCCACCCCCGCCTCCGGGTCGAGGACACCTTCTCGGGGGAACTGCATATCGGCAATCACGCCGAGGGTTTGGTCCGAGTATTTGGAGAAGTACTCCCAAGCCTCCTCGAAGTTCGCGCACAATAGGATCTTGGGGCGCGCCCGCATCCGTAGGATCTTGTGCGCCATGTTCATACCCTTGGTCAGCAGCCTCTGAGAGTATCTGATGACCTCGTCGTACATGATCGGGAGGAAGGCCGAGTAGAAGCGGATGTTGTCTTCGATCAAGAAGATGCACTGCACACCGGCCACCCCGGTGTCGTACTCCACGTTCTGGCGGTCCTCAACGTACTTCACTATGGCCAGGAGTATCTTGGGATCGCCCTGCCAGAGGAAGATGCGTTCCAAGGCCGACGTGTCTTGCCGGGCCATATACTCGGACAGCTCGCCACCGTCGTAGGCCAGGAGCACCACAGGGATATCCAGCCCCTCCTCCCGCACCCTCTCGGCCAGCTCCACGGCATCCATATCGCCCACGTTCACAGCCGTGATGATGAGGTTGAAACGGCTGTGCGACTTGGCCAGAGCGATCGCCTCCTCACCCGTGGACACGTGGGTCAGGCCGGTCGTGTGATGGAGGTTGAGCTCCAAAAACTCGCTCAGTATCAACTCGCTGAGCTGGCCGTCTTCCTGCAGGATGAAGGTGTCGTACAGGCTGGATACCAGGATAATGTCTTCCACCCGGCGCGACATGAGGTGTTGGAATACCTGCCCACCCCGCTCGCCGGGGAGGGTGGGCGTCCACCCATCCCTCTCCCGCCTAGCGGTGAGGCCTCCACACTCAGTGTCGGGCCGATCCGAGGTCACACCACACCCTGATCCATCATGGCGTTCGCAACTTTCAGGAATCCGGCGATGTTGGCCCCGGCTATGAGATCGTTCTCCAGGCCATAACGCTCCGCCGCAACGGTTATGGTGGTGAAGATCTCCTTCATGATGCCCTGGAGTCTTGCGTCCACCTCTTCCCGCGTCCAGGCGATGCGCATGCTGTTCTGCGACATCTCCAGCCCTGAGACGGCCACGCCGCCTGCGTTGGCGGCCTTCGCCGGGATGATGACCGCTCCGCCGTCGGCCAAGTTCTCGATGGCCCCAGGGGTAGTGGGCATGTTGGCTCCCTCAGCCACCAGATGGACCCCTTCTCTTAACATATGGGCGGCATCGCGGTCGTTTATCTCATTCTGCGTGGCAGAGGGGAAGGCGCAATCGGCGGGATGAGACCAGAGCGGGTTGTAGCCCAGGGTCGGATCTGCCTCTTGATACACCGCTTCTGGATACTTGGAGACGTATTCGGAGATCCGTCCGCGCATGACGTTCTTCAACCTCATGACGAAGGCGAGCTTCTCCCGGGTTATCCCGGACTCATCGTAGATGTAGCCCGAACTGTCGGACAGGGTGACGGGTTTGGCGCCCAGGTCCAGCAGCTTCTCCACAGTATACTGGGCCACGTTCCCGCTACCCGAGACCAAACAGGTCTTGCCCTCCAACGATTCGCCTTTGGTGGCGAGGTACTCTGTCGCGATATACACCACCCCGTACCCGGTGGCTTCAGGCCGGATGAGAGAGCCACCCCACGCCGTACCCTTGCCGGTGAGGGCCCCGGTGAATTCGTTGCGGAGACGCTTGTACTGGCCCCAGAGGTAGCCGATCTCCCGCCCACCGACGCCGATGTCGCCCGCAGGGACATCCGTATCGGGACCGATATGCCGGTACAGCTCGGTCATGAAGCTCTGGCAGAAGCGCATGACTTCGTTGTCGCTCTTGCCCTTGGGGTTGAAATCGGATCCACCCTTGGCGCCGCCCATGGGGAGGGTGGTGAGGGCGTTCTTGAAGACCTGCTCGAAAGCCAGGAACTTGATGATGCTCAGGTTGACGGACGGATGCAGCCGCAGGCCTCCCTTGTAGGGACCAATGGCCGAGTTCATCTGCACTCGGAAACCCCGGTTGACCTGGATCTCACCACGGTCGTCCACCCAAGGCACGCGGAACATGATTACTCTCTCCGGCTCCACCAGTCGCTCCAGGATGCGGGCCTGGCGATACTCGGAGTGAGCGTCGAGAACAGGGGCGACCGACTCGAGGACCTCCTCCACCGCCTGGTGGAACTCCGGCTGTCCAGGGTCTTTAGTTGGGACCAGTTCCTTACTGGCCCATCGGCAGTACTCGTTCACGTAACCTCCCTCCCGGCTACCCAGAAGGCGCCGGCCTCACCGATTGTCGGAGGGAGTTTACTAGACGACACCCTGGTCCATCATGGCGTTGGCAACTTTGAGAAAGCCGGCGATGTTCGCTCCCGTGGCGTAGTCGCCCGGCGACCCGAAGCGTTCGGCCGCTTCCAGACAGGCCTGGTGGATACCGGTCATGATCTGATGCAGGCGCCCATCCACCTCATCACTCGACCAGCTGAGCCGCATGCTGTTCTGCGACATCTCCAGTCCCGACGTGGCCACGCCCCCGGCATTCGCCGCCTTACCCGGAGCGTACATGACTCCAGCCTCTTCGAAGACGTGGATGGCCTCCGAAGTGCAGGGCATGTTGGCGGCTTCACAGACCACCTGGCAGCCGTTGGCTACCAGAGCCGCAGCATCCTCGGCCTCTATCTCGTTCTGCATGGCCGTCGGCACGGCGATGTCGCACTTGATGAAACGCCACGGCTTAGTCTCCGGCCTCCATTCGCAGTCGAACTTGTCCGCGTACTCCTTGGCCGATTTGCGGTACACGGTCCATAGATCGGCCATATAGGCGAGCTTCTCGCCCGAGATGCCGTCAGGATCGAAGGCGCAACCGTATTCGTCGCCTATACTGACCACCTTGGCTCCGAACTCGACGGCCTTCTGCACGAAGTAGGTCCCCACGTTGCCGTAACCGGAGATGGCTATAGTCTTCCCGGCCAACGAATCCCCCTTCGTCGCCAGCATCTCGGTGATGAAATAGGCCACGCCGTAGCCGGTGGCCTCCGGTCTGACGAGCGATCCGCCCCAGCCCAGCCCTTTGCCGGTGAGCACCCCGGTGAACTCGTTTTTCAGACGCTTGTATTGACCGAAGAGGTAGCCGATCTCCCGTCCACCGACGCCGATGTCGCCCGCAGGGACATCCGTATCGGGCCCGATATGCCGGTACAGCTCGGTCATGAAGCTCTGGCAGAAGCGCATGACCTCGCTGTCACTCTTACCCTTGGGGTTGAAATCGGACCCGCCTTTGGCGCCCCCCATGGGGAGGGTGGTGAGGGCGTTCTTGAAGGTCTGCTCGAAGCCAAGGAACTTCATGGTGCTCAGATTCACCGAGGGGTGGAAGCGCAATCCGCCCTTGTAGGGGCCGATGGCGGAATTCATCTGCACCCGGAAGCCACGGTTCACCTGGATATCGCCGTTGTCGTCGACCCAGGGCACGCGGAACATGATCACCCGTTCGGGTTCTACCAGACGCTCAAGGATGCGGGCCTGGCGATACTCAGAATGGGCATCCAGAACCGGAGCGACCGACTCGAACACCTCCGTCACAGCCTGATGGAATTCTGGTTCCAGAGGATCCCTGGCCTTGACGGCTTCGATCACCTCGCGTGCGTATTCGTGCACGACTCACCTCCGCTCGTAGACACCGATGATTCAGACTTACCGCTGTTTTCCCGCGAACCAGAAAGATTCGAGAAAGACCGAGGAAACCATAATAGGAGCTGAGCGCCTGCGACTCAACAACGCATCATGGCAGTCGTATCGAACCGGGGGGTCCGATAGACGCCCCACTGTGCGCTCAACCGAGACTCGAACTTAGTCGGAATCCACCGCTCCCCGGTCCTCAGATCAAGCCTTAGAAAGGCGACAAGTGCCCTCTTTCCTGGGAGAATGTGAGTTGCTTAAGACCACAAACACCCGGAGAGAAAGGCACTCATCAGATGCAATCTTCCCACAGCCTGGACCGTCTGTCAGTAGCCTTCTCTGACTCCCGTGCCGTCGCCGATGCCGGCCTTGTTCTGCCGGCCACGCTCGCGCAGAAGCTGGGCCTTCGGGAACTCTATGACCGTGTCGTCGATCTCGGGGAGGCCCCCGGCCGTGGTCACGCGGGTGTGAAGGCCCTCACCCTCATCTACTCTGCTCTTTCCGGAGGAGACTGCATCGATGACGCGGGGATCCTGCGTGCGGGCCGCACAAAGGCCGTGCTGGGCCAAGAGGTGCGGGCACCTTCCACCCTCGGGACCTTCCTGCGTTCGTTTCGGTGGGGACACGCCCTGCAACTCGACGTGGTGAGCCGGGAAGCCCTGTCGCGGGCCTGGCGCTTGGGGGCCGGACCGGGTGATGGACCCCTCACCATCGATCTTGATTCCACCATCTGCGAGACCTACGGTCTTGCGAAAGCCGGCGGCAGCCGCTTCACCTACACCCACGTACGTGGATATCACCCCCTCTTGGCCGTACTGCCGGCCACCGGGGAGGTCTTGCACGCCCAACTCCGCGGCGGCCCAGCTCATACCGCCCAAGGAGTCGAGCGCTTCATCTCCCAGACGCATGCCCGGGTACGCGCGGCGGGGCACACGGGCGAGCTCACTCTGCGGGCGGATGCCGGCTTCTACTCGGAGAAGGTGGTGAGAGCCTGCTGCAGGAAGAAGGTGCGCTTCTCCATCGGCCTGCCCCTTCATAAGAGTCTCGCCGCGAGGATTGCCGCGCTTGCGGAGACGGCCTGGCAGCCGATCGGCTACCCTTTGCCCGGCGCGGCGGTGACCGAGCTCCCCTACACCGCCTTCGGCAAACAAGGCGTGGCCGTGCGTCTCATCGTGCGCCGGGTGCCGCCCAGTCCCGGGAGCCAACTCGCTCTGTTTGCCACCTACGCCTATCACGGCTTCGTGACTGATCGCGAGGGTGACACCCTGGAACTCGAAGCCGATCATCGCCGCCATGCCGAGATCGAGAACGTCATCCGGGACCTCAAGCATGGGGTGGGCCTCAACCATCTGCCCTCAGGAAAGTTCGGGGCCAACGCCGCCTGGCTGGCTCTGCAGGTCATGGCCCACAATCTGGGGCGCTGGGTCGGACAGTTGGCCGAGACTCCCCGGATGACCACCAAGACGCTGCGCACGCGCTTTCTCTCACTCCCCGGGCGTATCACCCGCTCGGCCCGGCGCTCGTCTCTCTCCCTGCCGGTGGGCTGGCCCTGGCAAGAGGCCTTCATGCGCGCTCTCCTGCGGCTGCAAGCACTGCCGCCGCCTCCCGCCTGACCGGCGGGGCACTTCACCAACACCACCTGCCCGACTCCAACGAGGGCGTCAGCCTGCGCCCGTATCGCTATCCAGGCGGCCACATCTCGGCCGGAAAGGCTGCCGACCTTGTCTGACCTTGGGCGTCGGCTTCTCTTGGCCGCTCACTGGGTCACTGGGGCTCGGCAACCCCCTTGTTGGCCGTCAGAGCGGCGGGAGCGGTGGATTCCGGCTTAGTCGGCGGCCCGTAGAGTAGCGTAAGGGTTGGTGGCCACCCCGGACGACGTATACGAGCAGAAGTGGAGGTGATTGCAGGTACCGGCATTGCCGGTATGACCTACCCAACCCAGGAGCTGCCCGGCCTTGACCGAGACGCCGGGCCGGATCCCAGAAGCGATGCCGTCCAGATGGGCGTAGTAGTAGCCGCATCCGTTATTGCCGCGCAGCCATACTGTGATGCCGCCCAATCCCGTATCGCGGCTATTCGTACGGGAGACCGTCCCGCTCACACACGCCACCACCGGCGTTCCTCTGGCCGCCATGATATCAGTCCCTTTGTGGGTGCGCCCGCCCGAACGGGGGGCGCCCCAAGTGTCGGTGAAGCTGTGCGGTCCCTGGACCGGAAACACGAAGGAGCCGGACTGGACCGTGCCGCCGCTGTAGTTGCTCCGATAGGTACTCGAACCACCCGATGATTGAGCGGCTCTGGCTTTGGCTTCGGCGGCTGCTTTGGCCTTGGCCGCCGCGGCGGCGGCCGCGGCTCTGGCCGCTGCCTCCTCAGCCTCGCGCACCTGCTCCCGGAGGTCGAGCACCTGAGCGGTCAGGCGCTCATACTCGGCCGAAGCCGCCGAGAACCTCTCACCCATCTGAGCCTGCAAGGTCTCAAGCTCAGCCACCACTTCATCCTGCTCCCGCTTCTTCTGGTCCAGCTCGGCCTGCCGCCCCTCCGACTTGTCCAGATACACCGTGACCTGGTCGAATAACTCCCTATCCTGATCCGCCATCCGTCCGATCAGTGAGAAGCGTTCGAGGATGGAGGCAAAATCCGATTCCTTGACGAGTATCTCCAAGTAGACCGGCGCCGAGGAGTAGTTGTCCTTATACAGGTTGACCAAGCGTTCGGCCAGTTGGGCCTGCGCGATATCCATATCCTTCTCTGCCAAAGCGATCTCGTTCTCAACCCCACCGATGGCCTGCTCGATCTGCGCCATGCGGACCTCGGCATCATTGTGCTTCTCCGCGAGCACGTTCAACTCATCCTGGAACTTGGAATACTCGGCGTGGGCGGCGTTCAACTCCGCCTGTTTCGCGGCAAGGCGATCTTTCAGGGACTGGATGCTGGCGCCGGATGCCGGCGAGACGACCGGCAGCGCGACGAAGAATATGAGTAAGACCGCAGCCGCAACCAAGGGAGAAGCCCATCTCCCGATCCACCCACCGCGTTCTCCCGGTGTACCGAAAAGGCTCATTAATCGTTCATTTTACCAGCCATAGCCGCGTAGCGCCCGCACGGCGCGTTTGAGACGCCCATGGAGCGTTTGAGAAGCACGCGGCGCGTTCGAGAAGTGCTCTCGGTATCACAAACGCACCGGGATGCCTTGGGCGGCCATATGCTCCTTCGCCTGGCGAATGGTGTACTCGCAGTAGTGAAAGATCGAGGCGGCCAGTACCGCGTCCGCTCCCCCGACCCGGACCACCTCGGCCAGGTGATCGAGCGTCCCCGCCCCCCCGCTGGCTATGATAGGCACGTTGACCGCCCTGGACACGGACTTGGTGAGCTCCGAGTCGTATCCGTCTTTGGTACCATCCTTGTCCATCGATGTAAGCAGGATCTCTCCCGCCCCCAGCCCGACCGCCCGGACGGCCCACTCCACCGCGTCCAAGCCCGTGGGAGTCCGACCACCGTCAACATATATCTCCCACCGAAGAGCCTGTCCGCCCGGGACGGGCGCCGCTACCGACGCCACCCGCTTGGCATCTATCGCGATGACGACACACTGAGATCCGAAGCGCCGGGCGCACTCGGATATCAACCCGGGATCCTTCACGGCCGCGGAATTGAGCGACACCTTGTCGGCGCCCGCGGAGAGCAGTGCACGCACGTCCTCCTCACTCCTTATGCCGCCCCCGATGGTGAACGGGATGAAGAGCTCCTCCGCGCAGCGCCGGGCCAGTCCCACCATGGTCTCCCGCTTCTCGTGGGAGGCGGTGATGTCCAGAAAGACCACCTCATCGGCGCCCTCCCGGTCGTAGCGTGATGCGAGCTCCACCGGGTCGCCTGCGTCACGGATTTCGACGAAGTTGGTACCTTTGACCACACGACCCCGGTCAACATCGAGGCAGGGGATTATCCGTTTGAGCAGCATCAGTCCTCGTCCCGGCTGCCGGCCCTAGGGCCCAGCACCGGACTGGATCCTAGCTGTGAGTCAAGGCCCGCCCCAGGGGCCGCATCCAGCACGGCGAGCGCGTCGGCCACCGTGAAACGGGCCTCGTAGAGAGCCCGCCCGGCGATGACCCCGGTGACACCCAGCGGCTCCAGCTCCTTCAGAGCCCGCAGGTCGTCCAAGCTGGTGACCCCTCCCGAAGCGATGATCGCCAGCCCGCTGCTCTCGGCAAGCTCCCGGATACCCTCGAAATCAACGCTCTGCATCATGCCGTCCCGGCTGATATCGGTGTAGAGGACCTCGCGCACGCCGAGCTCCGCAAGGCGCCGGGCAAGATCCGTGGCGCGAACGTCGCTCCGCTCCTGCCAACCTCTGGTCTTGACGTAGCCCCCTTCTGCGTCGACGGCGACCACCACCCGTCCCGGTCCGAGCACGGCCAGGGCATGGGTGAGAAAGGCCTCGTCTTCTACGGCACTGGTCCCCAAAACCGCCTTCGCCACCCGGCTCTCCTCGATAAGACGCAGGGCCCCGTCGCCGCGGATGCCGCCACCGGTCTCCACCGGAACGGGAACCCTGTCGGCCACTTCGCTGATGATTTCGAAGTTCTGGAGCACTCCCTCCCGAGCTCCATCCAGATCGACCACGTGCAGAAAACGCGCTCCTTCGCTCACCCAACGTTGGGCCATGGCTACGGGATCGTCACCGAATACGGTCTCGTCACCGAAGTCGCCCTTGCGGAGCCGGACGCACTTACCGCCCCGGATGTCAATGGCCGGGATGAGTCTCATGGCCGGGTCGCCAATCCCGCCCTTAGGGTGAAGTTCTGGTAGAGCCTTAGACCCAAGGTACTCGACTTCTCTGGATGGAACTGCACGGCGGCCACGTTGTCGTGCTCGATGGCCGACACGAAGGAGATGCCGTCATAGTCGGTCATGGACAACACGTCGCCGGGTGACCGCGGAACTACCGCGTAGCCGTGAACGAAGTAGAAAGCCGAGCCGTCAGGTATGCCGTCGAACAGGTCGGAACACGCACACACCTCCACCTGGTTCCAACCGATATGCGGCACCTTGACCGTGGACGGCAAGGCCCGGACATCACCGCGGACCACTCCCAGACCGGCGACGCCAGGACTCTCTTCGCTGGCTTCGAAGAGGAGTTGCATACCCAGACAAACCCCCAAGAAGGGAACGCCGGCCTCGATCCGCAGCAGAAGAGGCTCGATCAAACCTCTCTGGTCGAGTTGCTCCATAGCGGCGCCGAAGGCCCCCACCCCAGGGAGCACCAAGGCCGGAGCCGTCATGACGTCGCGGCGCTCCGATCCCACACGAGCCGCCACCCCAACCTGTTCGAAGGCCTTCTGGACCGAGCGCAGATTGCCCGCACCGTAATCGACGATGCAGAGGGCGGCGCTCCCGTCGGAGATGCTTCCGCCTCTCACAGGACTCCTTTGGTGGAGGGAATGCCCTGGGCCCGCGGGTCGAGAGAGACTGCTTGGCGCAGAGCCCGGCCGACTCCCTTGAACACAGCCTCGATAGTATGGTGCGCATCGCCCCCCGAGAGAACGCGCACATGCAGCGTCAGACGAGCGTTATTGGCGACCGACCGAAAAAACTCGGCCACCAACCCGGCGCTGAAGCCGGCGATGTTCTCCCCCACCGGCCCGCCGTCATACGCGAAGTAGGGGCGTCCGCTCAGGTCAAGCGCCACCATGACAAGAGCCTCGTCCATCGGCAGCAGCATGCTGCCATAGCGGGTGATCCCTCGCTTGTCACCTACGGCTTCAGACAGCGCCGAGCCCAGACAGATGCCCACATCCTCGACCGTATGATGGCCCCCCGTGTGCAGATCGCCCTGTGCCTCGATGGTGAGGTCGAACAGCCCCTGAGCGGCCAGCAGTTCCAGCATGTGATCGAAGAAGCCCAGCCCCGTGGCGACGGTCGCCCGGCCGGAACCGTCAAGGTCCAGTTCCAACGTGACCTTGGTCTCGCGGGTCTCTCGCTTTACGGTCGCGGCACGATGGACGGAATCGAAAGGTTGCGGAGCGCTTTCCGGCTGCACTGTCTCCTCCGTTATAGTGATTGGTGGCAGTCGCCCCAAGCCGGATCGCAGACGGCTCATGCGGCGACGTTGGGAGGATAGCATAGCGGCCCTCGGGCCCGGACACCGGCCCCTGGACTGTTTGAGACACGCTTCCCGCGTGCCGATGTCTCTTCGTGGAGAGACCATACAGTGACTCTATCCGGGATTCGCCGCAAAGATGACCCGGACGGGCAGCGCGCTGGGAAGTCCCCCTACCTCGCCGTGCTACGAACACTCCGCGGTCGAAGCCTCGGCCTCCGGACCCGCTCCACCGGCCCGGAGCTCCGCGGAGACTCGGTGATACATGAAGCCCTCGCTGTCGGCGATCCGCGCCAGGTGCGGAGTGAGGCGCCGCACGGCGTCGTCCGTCATCTCCACCATAGATGATCTCCGCATGAAGGTGTTGACCGAAAGCGGCGACGAGAATCGGGCCGAACCCCCTGTAGGAAGAACGTGGTTGCTCCCCGCGACGTAATCGCCGAAGGCTGTAGGAGTCAGATGACCTACGAACACAGCGCCGGCCGATCGCACGAGGGGGAGGAAACCGCGGGAATCTGCCAGTTGGATCTCCAGATGCTCCGGAGCATAGGTGTTGACCAACAGCGCCGCCAGCGGGAGGAAGTCCTCTCCCGGGGCCGGGTAGAAGGCGGCCAATCCCTTCAGGCCGTCACCGTCACCATGGTCGCGCAGCCGGTCGAGAGCCAGCCGCACGGAACTGCACACCTCCTCCGACTCGGCCATCAGCACGCCGGTGGCTCCGGCGCCGTGCTCCTCCTGGGCCAGAAGGTCGGCGGCTACCCACTCAGGCCTGGCCGTCCGATCGGCGACCACCAACACCTCACTGGGGCCGGCCAGACTGTCTATGCCCACCGACCCATAAACCTGCCGTTTGGCCTCCATCACGTAGGCGTTACCCGGACCGCAGACGAGATCGACCCGGGGAACCGTCTCGGTGCCGTAGGCGAGCGCCGCGACGGCCTGCGCCCCTCCCAGGCGGAACACCCGTCGGATCCCCATGAGCCGAGCGGCGGCCAGAACAGTGCGATTGACGCTCCCGTCCGGCCCTGGGGGTGTGCATACGACCAGCTCTTTCACCCCGGCGACCAGGGCGGGGACTGCGTTCATCACCACCGTCGAGGCGTAGGCTCCCAGCCCTCCGGGCACGTAGAGACCGGCCAGCCTCACGGGCAGGTGTCTGATACCCAGTCGCTGACCCTGCGGACCGGTCTCCTCCCAGTCGGGCGTCAGTTCGTGCCGGTGGAAGAAGGTCAGGTTCTCGCGGGCCGTCTCCAGGGCGACGACGGTTTGAGCGTCGGTCTCCCGGTAGGCGGCCTCAAGATCCTCGGCGGGAACCATCAAGCCGGCCACCGTCGCCTGGGGCCAGTCGAACCGCCTGGTCGCTTCCACCAGTGCCTGGTCGCCCCGAACGCGGACGTCGGCCAGCAGACCGGCCACCACCTCGGCCACCCGGCGATCGGAGGAGGCCTCCGGCCTCAGAGCCGACACTTCGGCAGCCACGGCGGCCCCCGTCAGAGCTTTGATGTTCACGGGGCCACCTCCAGACCCAGGTGAGTGCTCACAACCCGCCGGCGCCGTTCGGCCGGACACCATTGAACTGAACACCGTTTCCCTGGCACACGCAGCTCTCTCCGAGCAGCTCCTTCAGTTCCGCGAAGAGACTCGCCTGCGGGTCGACCTTGAAACCGTCTCCCAGGCGCAGACGTTGCGCGCCGCCTGCGGCGCGCACATACATGTCCACGGAGCAGGGACCCGGGAATTGCACTAAGATCCGCTTCAGATCGTCGATGACACTGCAGGGCAACCGCTCACCATCCAGCGAAAGGGCCAGCGGTTCCAGGCCGGTCTTGGGTGTGAACGCTTCGATGGCCAGGGGGATGAACTTGGTCTCCGCCTCATCCTTGTGATCCACCCGCCCTTTGATCTTGACCACCTTGTCCACCTCCAGCAGCTCCTTGTGCTCCTGATAGACGGCCGGGAAACACAGCATCTCCACCGATCCCTCCAGACCCTCGATGGTCACGAAGGCCATGAGTTCGCCGGACTTCTTGGTGGTGATCCGCTTCAGCGCGCCCACCATCCCCACGATGGTGGTTACGGTGCCATCCGGCACTTCACCCAGCTGAGAGATGAGGTGGCCGGCCTCTCGACGTACCTCTTGCCGGATGTCTTTGAGCGGGTGCGAGCTCACGTAGAGGCCCAGGGTCTCCTTCTCCAACTTCAGCAGCTCCTCCTTGCTGAAATCGTCGACGGGTATCTCGACCGGCGGCCGGCCGTTTCTACGCCCACCGTTCGCGCCCGGACCCGGCGCGGCGCCATCCACATCCGCAGACCCACCAGGCTCGAGTAGGAGATCGAAGATCGACGCCTGGCCCCGGTCGGCATCCGACCTGGTCTTCTTACCGTGAGACATGGCCTGTGGCATGACCAGCAGCATCCCCCGCCGCGACGGGCCGATAGAATCCATGGCCCCGGACTTGATCAGGCTCTCGATCGCTCTGCCGTTGACCACGCCCATGTCGACCCGCTCGCAGAAGTCGAAGAGGTCGGTGAAAGAACCTCCCGTCTCCCGCGCTTCGAGGATATTGCGGATGGCCGTCTCCCCCACGTTCTTCACCGCGTTCAAACCGAAACGGATGCGGCCTTCCACATCGCGAAAGTCAAGCGCCGACTCGTTGACGTCGGGCGGGAGCACCTCAATGCCCATCTCGTTGGCCACGTTCACGTAGAAGGGCACCTTGTCCTTGGTGTCCATGACGCTGGAGATCAGGGCGGCCATGTACTGAACGGGGAAGTTGGCCTTGAGATAAGCGGTACGGTAGGAGATGAGGGCGTAGCAGGCGGCGTGCGACTTGTTGAAGGAGTAGTCGCCGGCCCGCTCCATGAGCGACCACAAGTGGTCGATCACCTGAGGCTTGGTACCGGAAGCTTCGGCCCCTTTCTTGAACTTCGGTTTGAGCTTGGCCATCTTGGCGTGGATCTTCTTGCCGATAGCTTTGCGAAGATCGTCCGCCTCGGCGGGTGTGAAGCCTCCTATTCGCTTGGAGATCTCCATCAGCTGCTCTTGGTAGATGGCCACCCCGTATGTGGAACTGAGGATTGGCTCCAGTCTTTCATCTGCGTACTTGATGCCCGCCGGATTGCGTTTGTTGCGGGCGTACTCGGGGATGAAGGCCATGGGGCCCGGACGATAAAGGGCGACAAGGGCGATCAGGTCGTCCAGCCGGGTGGGCTGAATCTCCCGGAGGGCCTCACGCATCCCGCTCGATTCGAACTGGAACACGCCTTCCGAGTCGCCCTTCGCCAGCATGCGGAAGGTGGGGCCATCATCCAACGGGATGGTCTCGATACTGAAGTCCGGGTGTCCTCCCGCCCGGATGATACCGACCGCGCCGTTTATCACATCAAGGTTGCGCAGGCCTAAGAAGTCCATCTTGAGCAGACCGAGCTTCTCCACGTCGCCCATTGAGACCTGCGTCACCACCTCGGCATCGCCCTTCTGCATGATGGGCAGGTAGTCCGTGAGTGGCCCCTTGGAGATGACCACTCCCGCAGCATGGATGGAATCCTGCCGGATGAGGCCTTCCAGCGGCCGGGCCATATCGACCACCTCGCGCACCACCGGATCGCTGTCGTAGGCCGTGTGCAGCTCGCACTTGGCGTCGGACAGGCAGTCGTCCAAGGTGATATTGAGCACCTCGGGGACCAGCTTGGCAATGCGGTCGGCCTGGCCGTAAGGCACATCCATGACCCGAGCGGCGTCGCGGATGGCCTGCCGGGCCTTGATGGTGCCGAACGTGGCTATCTGAGCCACTCGGTCCCGCCCGTACTTCTGAGCCACGTATTCGATGACCTTCTCCCGGCCGTTCACCGAGAAATCGATGTCGATATCGGGCATGCTGATGCGGTCCGGATTCAGAAAACGTTCGAAGAGAAGATCGTGCGCTATCGGGTCCAGATCGGTGATGCCGAGTAGGTACGACACTATCGAGCCCGCGGCCGATCCTCGGCCGGGACCCACCGGGATACCGGCTTGCTTGGCGTAGCTGACGAAATCCCAGACGATGAGGAAGTAGGGAGGAAAGCCCATCTTCTCCACGACGGCCAGCTCCGACTCCAGCCGTTCGCGCACTTCCGGAGTGACGTTCTCTCCGTAGCGCCGGGCCAAGCCCAACTCGCACTGCTCCCGAAGATAGGAGGACTCGTCGTATCCCTCGGGCACGGGATAGTGCGGCAGGAGCATGTTCTCGAGTTCGATCTCCACGTTGCAGCGATCGGCCACCTCCATCGTGTTGGCGACCGCCTCCGGGTGGGCGGAGAAGGCGGACAGCATCTGCTCCTCGCTCTTGAGGAAGAACTCCTCCGAGTTGAAACGCATGCGGTTCTCTTCGGAGAGCCGGGACCCCGTCTGGATGCAGAGCAGGACGTCATGGGCGGCCGCGTCCGACTCGCGCAAGTAGTGCACGTCGTTGGTAGCCACCAACTTGAGGCCGGTCCGGGCGGCCAGATCGGCCATCCTCGGATTGATCTCGGCCAGGTCGCGTATGCCGGTCTCTTGCATCTCCAGGTAAACGTTGCCCTCTCCAAAAATGCCCAGCAGCCTGTCCACCTCCGCCTCGGCGGCCGTCGACTGGCCGTTCTGCAAAGCGCGAGACAGCCGCCCACTGGCACAACCGGAGAGACAGATGATGCCCTCGGCGTGTTCCTTAAGGGCCTTATAGTCCACCCGTGGCTTGTAGTAGTAGCCCTCGAGGAAGGCGAGGCTTCCCAGCTTGAGCAGATTGCGATAGCCGTTGTTGTCTCGGGCGAGCAGAGTGAGATGCCAGCGGTCCTCGTTCTGGCCGTCCTTGAGGAACCGGTCCTCCACAACGTAGGCCTCCAGGCCGATGATGGGCTTGATCCCGGCTTTGCGGCATTCTTCGTAAAACTGGATGATCCCGGATAGCACTCCGTGGTCGGTTATAGCCAGAGCCTTCATCCCCAGCTCCGCGGCCCGGGCCACCAGAGAGTCCACCCTGCAGGCGCCGTCCAGCGCCGAGTAATGCGTATGGACGTGCAGGTGGCAGAACCCAGCATCCGGAAGCTTGGAGGCCGTCTCAGGCCGGTCTTGTGAGGCGGGCGCAGAAGAAGTTGACAAAGTAGCCGATCTCCTCGGAGAGATTTCGTGATGGAGTTCCCGCTACTGCTCGATTCTACCCGAAGGCCGAGGGCCTCTCAAGGCGTTTGGCGGGCTGAGAGCGAACAAAATCCGCTGGGAGCGGGATTCGGTGAGCAAACCGATGGTCGCGGCGCTGACCTTGAGTGGCAACAAGGAGATCCACCGCCTCACTGGGAAATCCGACGCCGCCTGGGCCTTCACACCACCTGCCTCTTCATGCTGCCCGCGCCCTGAACCCTCAGGTCAAAGCCAGGATCACGTCTCCGGCAGCCGGATAGTACCGCAGCAGGGTCTCCCTGTTGCCCAGCTCGAAATCCTCGTACTCGAAGCCCGGGGTCACCACACAGCTCACCAACGTCCACCCCGTTTCCTCCGGGCCATCGGCGGATGTGACGCGCGCTCCCATCCACCAACGAGCCGGGACCACTGCGCACGGGCGGTCCGGGCTCAGCGTGAGCGCACGCCGCATCGGACCCGCTTCACCGCGGGACGCTCTCACGCGAGCTTCGACGGTCCCCTCCGCTTTCGGCGGCAGCAGCCAGAGTTCGGCGCGGGCGCCGGCATGGTATAGCCACAACTCGTCCGAGGCCAAACGGTGGAAGCGGCTGGGACTGTCCGACGCCAGGAGGAACAAGACGGCAGTCGACAGGGGCCGCGGCCCTGCGGCGGTGTCCACCTCAACGGCGGCCCGATAAGTCTCACGGAAATAGCCCCCCTCGAGGTGAGGCTGCAGCCCCAGCGCTTCGGCCACCTCAGGCGCCGAGAGTCCGGCAAGACCTTCAGGGCCGGGGTTCATCTCTCTTCCGGCACCACCGGGTTGCGTAGGTAGCCCACGCCCTCTATCTCAACCTCTACCTCATCTCCAGGTTGGAGCGGACCCACGCCCGAGGGCGTGCCCAGCATGATGAGATCGCCGCGGTTGAGAGTCATGGCCTGGCTAATGATGGAGATGATCGTATAAGGGTCGCGTATCATATCGCTCAGTTGCGCCTCCTGGCGCACCTCGCCGTTCACCCTGGTCCGCAGCCAAGCGTCCGATGACGGCGTGCCCGTCTCCAAGAAGGGCCCAGCCACGGCGAAAGTGTCATATCCCTTGGCCCGCCACCACTGCTTGTCCTGCCCTTGCTGGTCGCGCTCGGTGACATCGTTCGCACAGGTCCACCCCAGCACGGCCCCGGCGGCTTCCTCCGGCGTGACCCGGCGGATGTCCCGGGAGATAACCACGGCCAGCTCACCCTCATGCTCCACTCGAGTCGCGTCGTAGGGATAGACTATCGCCTCTCTATGGCCTATGAGGCTTGACGGTGGCTTCAGGAACAGAAGGGGATGCGGCACCTTCTGGAGCCTCTGTTCATCGAGTTGCACCCCGTGGGACCGACCAACCATCTCTTTGATGTGCTCGCGGAAGTTCCAACCCACACCCAGTATCTTCTGAGGCGAGACGGGAGGCAGCAATCGAGCCTGATCCTCAGAGATGGTCGTACCGGCCAACTCGCCCGGCGCCTCGATCAGGTATCCGCCGCAGGTCACCGTCGCCTCACAGATCTCACCTTGGTACTCGATCCTGGCCAGCCGCATCACACCTCCCGATCATCCGCCTGCACCGAGGCCCCTTTCTCTCCCATCCGATGAAGCAGCCCGTAGGATATGGAGTCCACCAAGGCCTCCCACGACGCCTCCACCACGTTCTCGCCCACGCCCACGCTGCCCCAGCTGTGAAGCCCGTCGGAGGAATCGATGAGCACCCGTGTGGTCGCCGCGGTCCCCCTATCTTCGTCGAGGATGCGCACGCTGTAGTTGACCAAGCGGATGTCGTGCACCTCCGGGAACTTGCGTTCGACGGCCATGCGCAGAGCCTTGTCCAGAGCGTTGACCGGACCGTTCCCCTCGGCGGTCTCTACGTAGCGGTCGCCGTTGACGTGCACCTTGATGGTAGCCTCGCTCACCGTCCGCCCGTCTTCCCGCTTCTCCACGATGATCCGGAAACTCTCCAGGTGGAACAGTTCCACCCTCAGGCCCAACTCGGCCCTTAGCAGCAGCTCGAACGAGGCATCGGCCGCCTCGTAGTGATAGCCGACGTGCTCCTTCTCCTTCACCCGTCGCAGAAGCCGTTCGGCCAGATCCTTCTCCTCCCCCATCGGGTATCCCAGCTGCGTCACCCTCTGCTTGATGGTCGCTCTACCCGAGAGTTCAGAGACCAGCACGCGGGGCGAGTTGCCCACCAGAGCCGGGTCGATGTGCTGAAATGTGCTGGGATCGCGCTCCACGGCCGCGATATGCATGCCTCCCTTGTGGGCGAAGGCATTGTTGCCCACATAGGGCTGATGCGGGTCGGGCGCGATGTTGCACAACTCGGCCACGAAGCGCGCGATATCCGTGAGCTTGGCCAGATCCTCTTCGGAGACGCAGTCCACTCCCATCTTGAGCTTGAGCCCGGGGATGATCGAGCAGAGGTCGGCGTTGCCGCAGCGCTCCCCATACCCGTTGATGGTGCCCTGGACCACGTCGGCTCCCCGCTCCACCGCCACCAGCGAGTTGGCCACGGCACAGCCGGCATCGTTGTGCGCGTGGATACCCACGCCACAGGCGCCGTCGAGCGCGGCCACCACCCGGGCGACCGTGTCGGCCACCTGGTTGGGCAGCGCCGCCCCGTTGGTGTCGCAAAGGCAGACCGACTCCGCTCCGGCCTCAGCGGCAACCCGCAGGCAGGCGAGCGCGTAGTCCGCATGGGCCTCGAAGGCATCGAAGAAGTGCTCGGCGTCGTAGAAGACCCGCTTGCCCTGACGACGCAAGAACTCCACCGATTCCGCGATCATGCGCAGGTTCTCGTCCCGGTCCACCTGCAGCACCTTCTGCACGTGCAGATCCCAGGTCTTGCCCACCAACGCGGTGATGGGGGCCCAACAATCGGCCAGAACGCGCAGTTGGGGATCCTTATCGGCCCGCAGACCTCTTCCCCGGGTCATGCCGAAAGCGGCCACCTCAGCGGCACCCAGAGGTTCCCGCTGCAACTTGCCGAAGAACTCCTCATCCTTGGGGTTGGAGCCCGGGAATCCGCCCTCGATGATCCTGATGCCCAAGTCGGCCACCCGCACGGCTATGCGGACCTTCTCGTCCACGGACACGCTCATCCCCTCGCGCTGCATGCCGTCGCGCAGAGTGGTGTCGTACAGGAGGAGGGGGCGCGCCGGTGTCACCGCGCGCCCAGCACGAAGTCTCTATCCGTGGTCATGCGGTCCTTCCCCCCTACCCGTTGACGGGCGTGCCGGTACTCTCAGCGTATTCACGGAAGCGGGCGATGATCTCCTTGGTCACCGGACCGGGCACGCCTGCACCGATGGGACGTTTGTCCACCTCGACCACCGGCCCAATCTCCGCCGCCGTGCCGGTCAGGAAGGCCTCATCGGAGTTGTACACATCGTAGAGGGTGTAGAAGCCTTCCTCCACGTCCATGCCCATAGCCGCGGCCATCCGCATCGCCACCCCCCGAGTGATGCCTCCCAACGCCCCCAGTCCCGGGTGCGGGGTCATCAGCCTGCGCCCCCTGACCAGGAAGAAGTTGTCCGCCGTGCACTCGCAGACGTAGCCCTCAGTGGTCAGGAACAGCCCCTCATTGACCTCGGTGTCGCGCAACTCCAGCGCGCCCAGAACGTTGTTGAGGTAGTTGAGACTCTTGATGGCCGGACTGATGGTCTGCGGATTGTTGCGCCGGGTGGCCAGGGTCCTGATCTTGAAGCCCTTCTCGTACACCTCGGCCGGATAGAGCGTTATGCCATCGGCGATGCAGAACACCGTCGGCCTGGGACACTTCTTAGGATTCAAACCCAGGTCACCCTTGCCCCGGGTGACCACCAGGCGGATGTAGCCGTCCATCGCGTCGTTGCGCCGGATGGTCTCCATCATGGCCTCGACCAGTTCCTCGCGAGGCAGCGGGATCTCAAGAGCGATGGCCTGTGCCGACGCATACAACCGGTCGACATGCGGATCGAGTTCGAATACCCGCCCCCCATAGGTCCGGATGCCTTCGAACACACCGTCCCCGTAGAGGAGACCATGATCGAAGACGCTTATCTTCGCGTCGTCTTCACTGTAAAACGAACCATCGATGTAGATCTGCATGAGAGCCTCCGTGGGCCTTATCACGGCCTTTACCATTGGATACTGCAGTATACAAAATCTGGCCCGCTCCCGGCCGGTTGCGAGCCACCCCCATCCTAGATGAGCGACCCCACCTGGTAAACGATCACCCCGAGGACGAAGGCCACCACCAGCATGAGCCCCAAGTTCGCGCCGGTCCACAGCCAGGAGCGCGATTCCTGCCTGATGGCGGCCACCGTGGCCACGCAGGGGACAAAGGTCATCTGCACCACCAGGAAGGCGGCAGCGGCAGCCGGCGTCAGAACGGCGGCCACTTTCATCGCCAATCCGGCTCCGGCGGCCTCGGCTGCTCCGACCGCTCCCGAGCCGAACAGGATGCCCAGAGTTGCGACCGAGTTCTCTTTGGCCACAAAGCTGGAAAGGAGGGCAACGATCAACCGCCAATCACCCAACCCCATGAGTGCCCCCACCGGTTCAAAGAAGCGTCCGACGGCTCCCAGCACGCTCTCAGCGGGGGTCGAGCCCGGATAACTGGAGAGCACCCAGACAATCGCCGAGATGATCACGATCAAGGTCCCGGCCTTCTTGACGAAGGCCCAAGTGTTGCGCCACACGTAGCGCCAGATAGTGCGACCGTTGGGGGCGTGGTAGAGGGGCATCTCCATGATGAAGGCGCTACGGTCCCCCTTGAACACCAGCTTGTTCACCAGGGTCCCCACCGCTCCCAGTATCACCAGATTACCGCCCACGAGGGCGATGAGGGCCCAGGGAGCCGCCGCCCCGAAGAAGGCGGGGGCCAGAAAGACCAGCACAGCCAAGCGGCCGGTGCAGGGAACGAACGGAGTCAGCATCATGGTGAGCATCCGGGCCTTCCGCTCCTCGATGATACGCGTGCCCAGTACGGCGGGCACGTTGCACCCGAAACCGAGGATGAGCGGCATGCAGGACTTGCCGTGTAATCCCATCCAGTGCATGTACCTATCCATCACGTAGGCCATCCGGGCCATGTAGCCCACATCTTCGAGCAGAGCCAGGGCGGCGAAGAAGACTACGAGTATGGGCACGAACGAGAGCACGGTGCCGGCGCCACCTACCACCCCGTCGACTATCACGCCTATCAGCCAATCCGGAGCGCCTCCCATGGCGCTCCGCAGCAGGTCGGAGAATCCCCCGGAGATGAGACTGCTCAGAGCACCTGCAGCCGGACTGGCCACGAAATAGGTCACGACAAACAACACTGCCATGGCCGCAAGCAGAACCACCAGCCCCCAGAACGGATGAGTGGCTACCCGGTCGATACGATCGGTTATAACGGTAGCTCCCCGTTGGGGAGTCACCACTGCCGCCCGCACCATCCGGGCCACCCAGTCGTACCGCCCGCCGGCGATGTCGAGATAGGCATCCTCATGCTCCGCCAGGATGGCGTAGATGGCCTCCCAGGCCTCTGGAACCTTCGCCTCCACCAAAGCCGCCACGTCGGGATCGCCTTCCAACAACTTGAGTGCAAGCCACTCCGGCTGATAGCCCGCCGGCGTCCGACCGGCGAGGAGAGACTCTATCTCGGCCAGGACCGGTTGGTGCTTCTCCCTGATCACGGGACGGTTCGGATTGAACCGCTCCGGGGCTTCCGTGACCGCTATGGCAGCATCGACCAGTTCGTTCAGACCCCTGCGCTTACTGGCGACCAGTTCCACCACCGGGATACCCAGGGCAGCCTCCAGAACCGGTGCCTCCACGTGGAGACCGTGGACCTCTGCCACGTCGACCATGTTCAGGCCGATCACCACAGGCACGGGGAGGAGGAGGAGTTCGGCCACCAGGTACAGATTGCGCTCCAACGAGGCCGCGTTGACCAGAGCGATCACCGCGTCCGGCGAATCGCCGATGAGATAGTCGCGGGCCACCCGCTCTTCCTCGGAACCCGAAGTGAGACTGTAGGTGCCGGGCAGGTCGATTATCTCCACACGGTGGCCACGATGACAAAAGTGACCCGTCTTCTGCTCAACGGTCTTGCCGGGCCAGTTGCCGACGTGCTGATCGAGTCCGGTCAGGGCGTTAAAGACAGTGCTCTTACCTACATTGGGTTGGCCGGCCAGAGCCAGCCGCAGCTGAGGGGTAGGCTCGACAGCCCTTTCCACTAACGGTCCACCGAGGCCGGATCGTTCGGAGACGCGAGGGCCAGAGGCTCCACACTCACCCGCGCGGCCTGTCCCCGGCCCAAGGCCAGTCTGGCCCCGTGTACCTCGATAAGCAAAGGACCGTGGCCCCAATTGCTGAGCACGCACAACTCCGAGCCGGGTGTCAACCCCAGAGAGATGAGACGCTTGGCCAAGCCGTGAGAACGCGGGAGCTCGGCTACCACCGCGCGCGAGCCGGAAGAGAGTTCAGTCAATGCCGTCATCGTTCTTACTCCATCTACTTGGTGCCGGCGGAGCCCGGTTTCACCCCATGCTCCTCGGCATAACTCACGAAATGGGCGAGGACATCCGGTTCCAGCACATGCTCGAGTCGGCATGCTGCCGCGTCGGCCTTGTCCATAGGGACGGAAAGCACCCCCGTCAGAAAATCACGGATAGCCAGATGACGGCGCTGCACGTCGACCGCTATGGCCAGCCCCTCATCGGTGAGAGTCACGTGACCGTAAGGCTCATGAGCGACCAGGCCTCGGTTGGCCAGACCCTTGAGGGCACCCGTGACCGAGGGCCGTGATACGTTCAGCTGGTCTGCGATCTCGCTGACACGAGCGACGCGCGATTCCCGCTCCAGAAGCAAGATTACCTCAAGATAGTCCTCCAAGCTCGCGCTGAGAGTCTCCTCTTCACTTGCCTGAGTCGCTCGGTCATTTGCTTCGCCGCGCTGGTGTGACCCGCCCATCTGCATCATCCGATCAATCGTCCAATAAATTAGGCACGCCTATTTTAGTACTAGTCGACTAACTTTTCAATGGACGATGAGACCACACGGTGCCCGATCTCAGGCCCCAGGCAACGGGCGTTCTTCAGGCCGCAGAGTGCTCCACGAAGAAGCGCCGGCTCCAGAGCCGGCGCTTCCCAAAACGGTTATGCTCGCTGGATGACTACCAGCGACGGCCTCCGCCTCCGCCGTAGCCTCCGCCTCCACCGTAGCCTCCGCCACGAGGCGCGCGGGGCTGCGGTTCCTTGGCAGTATCGACCTTGATGGTGCGGCCATCGAGCTCGGTACCGTCCAGAGCTGCCTTGGCAGCCTCAGCGGCCTCGGCAGTCGCCATCTCGACGAAGCCGAATCCCTTCGGCCGGCCGCTATCGCGGTCGGTGATCAGATTGACCGCCGCGACTTCGCCGTGCTGCGCGAACAGCTCGTTGATAGCCGCTTCAGTGGTGCTGTAATTGAGATTGCCTACGTACAGTTTTGCAGAACTCATGTCCACCCTCCCTTTGGAGTCGCGTTTCGGCAAACGAGAGGATGAGACTGCACGCGGGCTGAATGAGAGTGAGAGACTCGCCCCTTCGCAACGCCTGAAGAAGACCCTATCGAATGTCGGCCGCAGTATAGCATGCGGGCGAGCTCATCCGCTGCGGCAATTGAGACCCCCAGCCTTGGCCCCAGTAGAGTCAGCCGGCTTACTAGAGAGTCAGCGAGCCTATTCTTGTATGAAGGTGAGACCCACCGCCCCGGGGCCGATGTACGTGCCTATCACGGAACCCACTATGCTGTGCGGCCGCAGGCGTACGCGACGGTCGTCGACAGCCTCGATGAGAGTCCGCAACCTGCCCATGACTGGTAGGTTCAGACCGTGAGAGAGATTGGCATACACATCCGTCCCCGCCCCAGTCCGCTCGAGGAGGCAATCCCGCATGATCTCCAGTGCCGAACCGATGCCCCGCGCCTTCTTGTAGGCGTCGGCGACTCCATCTCTTATCTCCAGTACGGGTTTGATGTTCAGAAGGGTCCCCACCAGGTGGGAGGCCCGTCCGATCCTCCCCCCCTTGTACAGGTAATCCAGAGTGGTGGGCAGGAACAAGAAGGTCTTGTTGGCGTGGAAGTACTCGATGTATGCGTCAAACTCCTCCTTCGAGGTGCCCCGGTCGATGCGCTCCATCATCCGGTCCACCAGCAGGGCGATGCCCCCGGTAGCCAGCCGCGAATCCACGACCGTCACGCCCCCGATCTCCGCCGCAGCCGCCCGAGCGGTTTCGCAGGTACCGCTGAACTCGGCGCTGAGATGGACAGAGTAGACCTGTTGGTACTGCTCGCGCAGACGGCCGTATAGCTCGCTCCACAAGCCGGGCGCCGGCTGCGAGGTGTGCGGCAACTCAGCGCTCGCGACCAGCTTCTCGTAGAACTGCTCCGGCCTCAACTCCACCCAATCGAGGTAGGCCTCTTCTCCGAAGAACACCGTGAGCGGAACCAGAGTCAGATTAGGGTCGTTGACCAAGTTGTCCGGCAGATCGGCGGTGGAGTCGACCACCATAGCCGTTGTAGAACGATCGACTATCACCTCAATCCGACTTCCTTATCTGCGGCGAGGGCACGATGACCAGCGGGCACTTCGCGTGCACCACCACCTGTCGGCTGATGGAACCCAACAGCATCTCCGTGAACGAGCCGTGGCCGCGCCTGCCCACTACCATCAACTCCGCGTCTTCGGCGTTGCTCAACAGGGCCTTAGCCGCCTGCCCTTCTACGACGATCTCCTCATGCTCGACGGAAGGCACCTCTTCCTCGATTAGAGCCGCGGCCTCCGCAGCCACTTGGACTGCGGTCTCACGGAATTCCTCGTAGAACTCCTTGCCCGCGACCACACTGGCCAGGACCGACGCGGGGATCTCCCATGCACTCACGATCCGCAGCTTCGATCCACGCAACTCGGCTTCCTTCATTGCGAAGTCGAGGGCGATAGCAGCGCCCTCAGACCCATCTACCCCGACGACGATGACTCCCATACGGCATCCCTCCTCGCTCGGTGGCGCTGCAGATCCGCTCGGTGCCTCTCAGTTCGGCACTCTTTCAGAATACCCCGTTGGGCCCGATCGATGAAGTGGGTTCGACAAGCTGCAGGTGTTGCATCGCGGGTCGGACCCCGGCAGGGTCCCGGCCGGGGTCCGACCCGCCTCTGATCAGCCTTTGGCTACGAACTCCGCGACCAGGTCGCCGACCGCATCGGTACCCATACCCATCTCGTTGGCGGTCATGGACTTCATCTTGGACACAGCGTGTGCTATGCCCTTCTCCACCAGAGAGGCGGCCTCGATCTCGCCCAGATACTCGAGCATCATCTGCACGGCCCCGATAGCCGCCAGAGGGTTGATGGCATTCTTGCCGGTCCACATGGGAGCGGTCCCACCGATGGGCTCGAACATGCTCACGCCATCGGGGTTGATGTTGCCGCCGGCGGCCACGCCCAGGCCACCCTGAGTGATGGCGCCCAGATCGGTGATGATGTCGCCGAACATGTTCTCTACCACCATGACGTCGAACATCTCTGGGCTGACCACCATGTAGAGGCAGGTGGCGTCCACATGATAGTACTCACGCTTGACGTCGGGGAACTCCTGGTCGCCAATCTCGGCAAACACCCGGTTCCACAGCTTGTACATGTGGGTAAGGACGTTGGACTTGCCGATGAGGGCCAGGGTGTTGTCCGGGCCGAGGCCCCGAGCCTTCTTGCCGTGCTTGCGCGCGTAGTCGAACGCAAAGCGCAGGCAGCGCGCCACCTGGTCGTAGGTGTAGACCATCTCCTGGATGGCCACCTCGTCCTTGGTGCCCGGCCGGGAATTGCCGCCCATACCCGTGTACATCCCGCCGCTGTTCTCGCGGACCACACAGTAGTCGATCTCTTTGGGCCCCTTGCCCTTGATGGGGGTCTCCACGCCGGAGATCAACCGCACCGGACGTAGGTTGATGTACTGGTCGAGCGCAAAACGGATCTTGAGGAGCACACCCTGTTCGAGGACTCCCGGAGGAACGTCGGGATGGCCTATAGCGCCCAACAGAATGGCGTTGTGCTGCTTCAACTCCTCAACGGCCGAGTCAGGCAGAGTCTCGCCGGTACGCAGGTAGCGCTCGCCGCCAAAATCGTAGCGGTTGAGTTCGTAGGTGAATCCGGCCTGGACGGCCGCGGCTGTGAGGACCTTGAGGCCCTCGTTCACAACTTCGGGTCCGGTCCCGTCACCGGGTATGACGGCGATGCTGTAGCTCACTTCATTTCCTTTCAGTCCGGGCCGGGCGGCATCAGCCGGCCGCGGCGCGTTGCTTCTTGAGATAGGGCAGAAGGCCGCCGGCCGCCACCAGCTCCTGCATGAAGGGAGGCAGAGGCTGGGCCTGGTAGGTAACGCCGGTGGTAAGATCGGCGATCTCGCCGGAGGCGAGATCGACCGTCAGCTCGTCGCCCTCCGTGATCCCGTCCACTGCTTCCGGCGCGATCAGGATGGGAAGACCGGTGTTGAAGGCGTTGCGATAGAAGATGCGGGCGAAACTCTTGGCGATGACCAGCGACACTCCCGCACCCTTGATGGCGATGGGAGCGTGCTCTCGCGACGAGCCGCAGCCGAAGTTCTCCTTGGCTACGATGATATCGCCAGGCTGTACCTTGCCGGCGAACGTAGGATCCGCGTCTTCCATCACATGCTGAGCCAACTCCTCGGCCGTCTTCATGTTGAGGTAGCGCGCGGGAATGATCAGGTCGGTGTCAACGTCGCGCCCGAAGGTCCAGGCACGGCCACGCAGGGTGCCGGCGGTGCTCTCCGTCATGACTGCCTCCTTCCGCCCACCTGGTCGGGTGTGGCAATGTGCCCGGCCACGGCGCTGGCGGCGGCCACGTAAGGACCGGCCAGGTAGACCTCGGACCCCGGATCGCCCATGCGGCCCACGAAGTTGCGGTTGGTGGTCGACACGGCGCGTTCGCCCTTGGCCAGCACACCCATGTGCCCGCCCAGGCACGGCCCGCAGGTCGGGGCCGACACGGCCGCTTCGGCGTCCACGAAGACGTCGAACAAGCCCTCGTCCATGGCCTGCTTCCAGATGGCCTGCGTCGCCGGGATGACGATGCAACGGATGTCTTTGTGGACTTTGCGCCCCCGGAGGATCTCCGCCGCCTGGCGCAGGTCTTCGATGCGGCCGTTCGTGCAGCTCCCGATGACCACCTGGTCGACCTTGATACCGGCGAGCTCGTCGGCCGGTTGCGTGTTGGAGGGCAGATGCGGCTTGGCCACCATGAGCGGCACGTCCTCCGCCTTCCAGGAGTAGGTCTTCTCATACCAGGCGTCGGCATCAGAGTCGTAGTAGACGGGAGTCCGGAGGAACCGACCCTCCACGTAGGCCTTGGTAGTGTCGTCGGGAGCGATGATGCCGCTCTTGCCTCCCGCCTCGATGGCCATGTTGCAGATGGTAAAACGCGAATCCATCGAGAGACCCCGGATGGCCGACCCGGTGAACTCCATCGCCTTGTACAGAGCTCCGTCCACCCCTATCTGACCGATGGTGAAGAGGACGATGTCCTTTCCGGTGACGTACTCACCCAGAGATCCTTCGAAATCGAAGCGATGGGTCTCGGGTACCCTGAACCAGGCCTGGCCGGTCGCCATAGCACCCGCCAAGTCGGTGGAGCCTACGCCGGTCGCGAAAGCCCCCAGAGCGCCGTAGGTGCAGGTGTGAGAGTCGGCGCCAAGGACCACGTCGCCCGGTCCGACCAGGCCTTGCTCGGGCAGGAAGGCGTGCTCCACACCCACTCGGCCCACGTCGTACCAGTGCACCAACTGGTGCTTTTTCGCGAACTCGCGCATCTGCTTGACCAAACCCGCGGATTTGATGTCCTTGTTGGGCGTGAAGTGGTCGGGAATCAGCGCGATCTTCGCCGGATCGAACACCTGCTCGAATCCGGCCTTCTCGAACTCGTCGATGGCCACCCCGGAGGTGACATCGTTGCCCAGACATAGATCGAGCTTCGCCATGATGAGATCGCCCGGTTGGACCGAATCCTTGCCGGCGGCTCGGGCCAAGATCTTCTCGGTCATGGTCATAGCCATGCCATATACCCCCGTTCTCTGAGGTTCTGCGCGCGGTAAGCGATAGGCGCCGGCTCCATATCCCGGACGCCCGCGGACTCAGTATTCTATTCCACGGGCGGGAGGTCGCGCAACCGAAGAGGTAATGCATTGGCCGGCCGGCGCCCCTTACGAGACGCTCGTCCCGGCCGAGTTGTCAGGATCTCGTGTTAATCTCCTCCGTATGGCAGCACGGAGCCGCAGACGAAGGTTCTTCGTATGGTCGCTGGTCGCGGCCTTCGGCGCGGCGGCGCTGGCCGGACTGGCGATCCTGGTACCCAACGTGATCGTTACCCGGTCTGCCGGCAGCCACATGATCTCGACACCCACGGACGCTCCTCCCGCTCAGTGCGCCATCGTCCTCGGCGCACGGGTGTACAACGACGGCACCCCATCCCCCATGCTCGCCGACCGGCTCAAGACCGGCATCGAGCTGTACAGACTCGGCAAAGTCGACAGGATCCTGATCTCCGGCGACCACGGACAGGTCGAGTACGACGAGGTAAACGCCATGCTCGATTACGTGGTCGAGCGGGGCGTTCCTGAAGAAGACGTGTTCACCGATCATGCCGGCTTCAGTACCTACGAGACCATGTACCGGGCACGCGACGTCTTCCTGGTGAAGACAGCGCTGGTGGTCACGCAGGAGTTCCATCTGGCTCGGGCGGTCTACACGGCCCGCAAGTTGGGCCTGGAGGCCACCGGGGTCGCGGCCGACCTCCAACCCTATGTCCACGAGACCCGCTTCGCCGTGCGCGATTGGCTGGCCCGGGTCAAAGCGGTCATCCAATTGCACGTGACCCACCCCTTGCCTCGCTACTTGGGCCCCATCCTCCCCATCGACGGAGACGGAAGGGCCACCCGGGGGTAGATGCGCACAGTACTCAAGCAACTGACGCAGGCTGCGGCGCCGGTCCGTCCCCTGGCCGACTACGGCAACATAATGCATAGCACCAACCGCTGGGCGAAGGTGGGCGCGCACGTGCACTGTGGGGTTTGTTCCCAACCGACCAAGTGGTAGATGATAGCCAAAGCCGGTGAAGCGGGAAGCGCTGAACCATACCGACCATACAGAAGGGAATCGTCCGTGGCTGCTCCCATCGCAGCGATCATCCTGGGTTTCATCGAACTGCTGTTGGGGCGCAAGCTCTTCTGGATCTTTGTGGCCATCGGGGGCTTCCTGGTCGGTTGGGTCCTTGTACCCGATATCGTTCCCGACATGGCTACCTGGCTGCGCATTGTGATCGGCCTGGTGGCCGGCGTGATCTTCGCGCTTCTCTCGATACCATTCACCCGGGTTATGGTGGCAATCGCTGGGTTCTTCGTCATCGGCGGAGTGCTCGTAACAGTCCTGCGCATCTTCGGGCTAGACATTGCCTCCAGTTCCACTGGCTACTGGGTAGCCTTCGTCATCGGCGGCCTCATCGGAGCGATGCTGCTGTTCCTTGCCTTGGATTGGGCCCTCATCACGCTGACATCTCTGGCAGGAGCTGGTTCCGTGTCCGGGGGCACTGTCAACCTGGCACCCGATCAACCCGTATGGGCGCAGGCGGTGGTGTTCGTGGTCCTGGCGGTTCTGGGTATCGCCGTGCAGGCGCGCACCTTTGCTTCCGAGTCCGCCCGCCGACCGGCTGGATTACGTCGCCGCTAAGAACAGGCGCCGGGATACCGCGGTCGGATGGGCGCTGACGCCATAGATGCGTGTCCGGCGCCCTTCTACCACAACCCGCAGGTGATGAAGCCCTGCTCGATCATTCGCGAGGCGATGCCCTGAATGGCCGATCCGTAATTGGCTCCCGGCGCCCATTTGCCGCTCAGGTCGTAGACGGTACGCACGTTGCCCTTGTGAACGGCGCCGCTCTCCTGGTCGACGAAGTGCCGGGGATCGCCCGGACAAGTGATGGGACCATCCGCGGGTTGCTGCACGTGCACACAATAAGGATCAGTCATATGCTGCGAATACACGTACCAAGCCAGATGGACGAACTGAGCGATCACACCCAGTTCAGCCGTCTCGAAGGAGTGACCCCGCACGCCGCCGCCGGTCGCTCCGATGCCGGCCATGTTGTTCTGTTCGGGCAGCACGTCCCCGCCGTACTGGCCGTAGCCGGTCTCGTGGATCATCTGGGCCCAGGCCATGTCGGCCCGGATGCCGAAGCGTTTGCCGTAGATAACGTACATCTTGGCCAGCTGCTCGAGCGGCACCGAGAACTTCCCGTCGTTACCGTCGGTCTGCTCCCGGAAGTAGCGGACCAGATCGGTGGAGTCACCAAGGAAGCGGCCGTTGAGACCCGCAGTGTCGGTGCCCATGACATTGAAGAGCAGAGCCGCCGCCTGGCCGCGAGTGGCGTTGCCGTACGGTGAGAACGACTTCAGATTCTTGCCGGGCGGGGCGAGCTCGCGCAGCAGCCCGTTGTATTGGGCGACGCGGGCAATCACCGAGTGGACCTTGTCGAAGTTGCCCCACGCCGACTTATAGGAACCCGGGGGCACATAGAACGGCCTGTCCCCCGCCCGCGTACCCATAGTGACCAGCTGCGCCATGGTGATCGCCGCGTACGGTTTGAAGATCGACCCCGGATAGCCCGTCGTGATGCCCTCCCGGGCGGCGGCAGCTATGTAGTTGTCCGGGTAGAGGTCAACGTCGGAGCTCTTGGCGACATCGCCGAACACACACCGATCGTCTTCGGTCACACTGATGCGCATGGCGAGGATGACCATCTTAGCGAACTGCTGGCGGGTGACTTGGGCATCGGGGCGGAAGGTCCCGTCCGCATAGCCGTTTATAATCCCCAGTTGAGCCAGGGTCTCTATTTGGACGTGATAGGGATGCGATTCAGGCACGTCGCTGAATCCGGCCGCCCGCGCTTCCGCCGGACGAGGAGCCAGCATCAGACCGGCGAAGGCCACTGCTACGGCCAGAATACCCAGCAGCAGGCAGCGCACCGACCCGGCTCTTGAGGACTTGGTTCTCATGAAGAGAGAGGATACCAACATGTGCCACCCCGAGTTCGTTACGGTCCACCCCGGCCGCCGGTCGGATGGGCGCGCGACCCGGGGCTGTGACTTTACCATCAACTTCGACGTTTTCCTCGCCGGGACCGAAAGCCCTGCAAAGTAAGACAAGGAGCAAATGTGCCCAAACGCATCAGAGCGCTGACCTTCGATCTATGGAACACCATCTACACGGCCGACGCGGGCACCATGGATGCGGCCCGCCCGCGACGGATGGCTGCCATGCAGAGGCTGCTTGCCGCCGCCGGCATCCGGCCCACAGCCGATGAGATGCAGCAGGCCTATCGTTCCGGCTTCGAAGCCTACATGACCGCGTGGACCGGAGGCCGCCATTTCGGCGCCCGCGAGCAGGTCATGCACTTCCTCGACCGGTTCGCGGTCGAACCGGTCGACGTGGATGAGGATGCCATTGCCGAGACCGCGCGTGAGATCGAGGACGCCTCCGTCTTGGCCGACCTCCGACTCCTTCCGGGCCTGGCCGAGACCATCCCGGTCCTCGCAGAGAGGGATTACCGCCTGGGCATCATCTCCGATACCAGTCTGACTCCGGGACGCATCTTGAGGAAGTACCTGGAGAGAGACGGATTGCTCGACTACTTCTCGGTGCTCACATTCTCGGACGAGACCGGATACCCCAAGCCCGACCGGCGCATGTTCGAAGGGACTCTGGCCGGACTGGGAGCCACACCCGCCGAAGCCGGACACGTGGGCGATACGCCCCGTACCGATATCGCGGGCGCCAAGGCTGTGGGCATGCTGGCCATTCGCTGTGCGGGCGCCGCCGATCACGCAGAACCGCCGGAGGCGGACCACGTCATCTACGATCACAGGGAGATCTTGGAGATACTAGAGACAACAGAGATGGTGGAATGACTCCGCCTGCGTGACTCTTCCCCGTGGCCAAGACACCCCGGCCGGGATGTCCGGGAACCTCCAGAGGTCGAGCGGGCCAGAGTCTCCTATCCAGAGCCCTCCGGCGTCTGCAGCCCCGGCATGATCCGGCTCCACCGCACTCCCACCGGCACGGCCGATTCCATCAGTCTTCCGACCACTCGCTCGCGCAAATCGACCGCCATCTGCCAGGCATCGTTCTGGTCGGCCGCCCAGGCGGTCAGCCGGATCGAAACCCCCATGTTGTCGGCATCGACGACGTAGACGGCGGGTTCGGGGTCGGAGATGAACAGAGGATGCGCCCGCGCCTCCTCCAGCAGCATCGACCGGACCGCTTCCACGTCGGCTCCGTATTCCAGACGCAACAGAACCACGGCCGGCATGCGGGCATCGATCACCGTGTAGTTGCGAATGGCTTGATCGGAGAGGATCTTGTTGGGGATGACCAGCCTCCGGTTGTCCCAGAGATGGATGACCGTGTAGAAGAGCCCGATGGACTCAACCGTCCCGAACTCTCCCTCTATCGTGACCTTGTCGCCCAGCCGGATGGGCTGGGCAAAAGCTATGATGACCCCCGAGACCAGGTTGGCCATGGTCGTCTGGGCCGCGAATCCGATTGCGATCCCCAACACTCCCGCCGACGCGAACATGCCCACGGCCACCCGTTTGAAGGCCGACACATCCATGATCCAGAAGACCAAGCCGATAGCCACGAAAAAGAGAACGACCGCAGAGAGACGTTCGATCATGCGGAAGCGGGTCTCGGCCCCTGGGTCGACCTTCGGCAGGTCCCGTCGTTCGGAGAAGCGGCCGATGCCCTTGTGCAACAGCCAGTAGATGACCCAAGCCGCCACCAGCACCAGGATCGATACCCCGGCGTTGATGAAATGCTGCTCGTTGGTCTCCCAGAAACTCATCGCTGCCTCCGGCTCGCGGTCATCCTTCACTATAGCGCGCGGCGCGGACTTGGTCCCGCCCGGTGGGCCCCGTATGGCGGCGGGAGCCGCACAGAACATGCCGGGGCATTCGGGAGGCATACAGGTGCGCCTCACAGGGAAGATACTGAACGGCTCCAACGTTCTGAGGAGGCATGAACGATGACTGCAGGCGACCCCGTGAAAAAAGACGGCAGCACTCCCACCGGCAACAGACCCGACGCCGACTCCCTTTCCACCACCGGGACCGGACCGGCAGCGGACGCCCTCGCGGAGTACCGGCGCCGGCGTGACTTCACGCGCACCTCGGAGCCGTCGGGATCAGGAGACGCTCCCGAGAGCGACCACGGTGTGGGCGGAGAGGTTGACGAAGACACCTTGCCTGAGCGCCCTGCCTTCGTCGTGCAGAAGCATGCGGCATCCACCCTCCATTACGATCTCCGGCTGGAGATGGGGGGCGTGCTCAAGTCCTGGGCCGTACCCAAGGGCCCCTCCCTCGACCCGACGGACAAGCGTTTGGCGGTCAGGACTGAGGACCATCCGCTGGAGTACGCCATCTTCGAGGGCACCATCCCTGAAGAGGAGTACGGGGGCGGCACCGTGATGGTGTGGGATTTCGGCTGGTGGGAGCCGGACTTCGCCTGGATGGATGAGAGCAAGAAGGGCAAACGCAGGAAGAGCGCAGGATCCGCGGAATCTCCGGAGCCCACAGAGTCTGCGAGACCTGCGGACTCCGGTCTCAAGAAGGGCGCTCCCGGGTCCGAGACACTCGATCCCGAAGGTTTCGATCCCGAAGCGTCGATCGCCGGCGGGGACCTCAAGTTCATCATCCACGGCCAGAAGCTGACCGGCAGCTGGGCTCTTGTCCAGATGAAGAACCGGGGAGAGAAGAACTGGCTGCTGCTCAAGCACCGAGACGAGGACGCCCGGCCGGGCACCAGCATCGTGGAGGAAGCCCCCGATTCGGTGGCCACCGGCCGTTCCCTGGAGCAGATCGCAGCCGATGAGATCGATGGAAAGGGGACGACATGACCATCCTGGTCTCTGGAGCTACCGGTTTCGTGGGTAGTGCCATCACCCGGCATCTGCTCGAGGCTGGTCACAGCGTGCGTGGCATGAGCCGGTCGCCTGCAGAAGCCATACGCAAGTTCGAAGCAACCGGAAGCGAGGCCTGGGCGCCTGCCGAGGGCCGTCTGAGCTTCGTAGAGGCCGACGTGACCAAACCCGCTACTCTCATCGCAGCGGTCGAGGGCGTGCAGGCCGTGATCCAGGCGGCTCAGTTCACAGGAGCCCCTGTTGAGAACCCGGCCAAGGGCCTTACCTACCAAGCGGTCGACCGGGACGGCACCCTCAACCTCCTCGGAGCGATCGCGCAGGTCTACGGAGCACCTACGTCCGGGCCGGCCCTGGCCCGATTCCCGGCCGGGTCGCCCCGCTTTCTCTACATGAGCGGCATCACCGTCTCGGCTGAAGCCACAGAGCCCTGGAACCGAGCGAAATGGCAGGCCGAGGAAGCCATCCGGGGAAGCGGCTTGACCTGGACCATCGTCCGGTCATGCTGGGCCTACGGACCGAACGACAGCGCCCTCAATCGCCTCCTGGGCTACTCCGACTATCTACCCTTCGTGCCCATATTCGGCCGAGGCGAGGACGCGCTGACCCCGGTGTTCGTGGAAGATATCGGACGACTCTTCGCGCTGCTCCTCACCGACCCCGAGAAGAGCGCGGACGTCACTCTTAGCGTGGGTGGCGCCGACACCGTGACCTTGAAGGAGTTCCTACGACTGGCGTTGGAGGCCAAAGGTAGACGCCGGCCGATCCTCCGCATACCGAAGCCGCTGGGAAAGGTGCAGGGAGCCGTGATGCAATACCTGCCCGGACGGCCCTTGACGCCCGATGCCGTCGACTTCGTCGCGCAGGGCGGAGCCGTGACCGAAGCCGACCGGGCCCTGCTGTCGGAAAGAGTCCCGGAGTTCCGGCCGACGGGACTGAAAGATGGACTGAGGTACCTCTCGACTCAGTGACCGTCCTTGCAGGCAGGGCATATCCCGTGAACGAACAACCCGTCGGAGCCTATCTCCCAACCCAAGTCCGATAGCGACTCCGCTCCGCCCTTCGGCCTGACCTCGAAGTACTCTTCGGCATCATCGATACGCCCACATTGAGTGCAGATGAGATGGCAGTGAGGCTCGGTATTCCCATCGAACCGGGCGACACCCCGTCCGTCCAAGAATTTGGATACCAAACCATAATCGACCAGAGTGTTGATGTTCTGATAGAGGGTCGCCACCGGCACCCGGCAGCCCCGCTCCCTCAGTCCGTCAAGAATAGAATCGGTGCTGGGATGGGTCGGGGTATCACGAAGCAAGGACATGACTCCGCAGCGCGCGCGGGTGGGGCGGACGCCCTTGCTCCTCAGCAAAGCGGATACTTCGGCCTGACTCGGATCCACTGGCGGCTTCACTGGCGTTTCGACGAAAGCGCCGTCGTCAGCATCCGCCGATACCCTGTACTCGTCCACAGACATAGACCAACCTTCCGTCTCGTCCTCGGGAGGACTCCCCACGGGTCGTCCGGATATTACGGTCAGAAAGCGATGCGGCCCACACGGGGCCTCAGCGGATGCCTCAGCCTCCGCCGCCTCCCCCGCCTTCTCCGCCGCTGCCCCCGCTCGATCGAGCTCGGAGAAGCAGCAGAACCAGCACAATGACTATCACCGCGATGGTGACTATTTCCTGCCAATACTCGATGCTGTATCCCTCCCCGCTTCTTCACTGCCCCGGTCGTCATTCTAGGATGAGATGCTACCAGATTTCTTCTAAGCCACCCCATCGAACAGCGCCGTGGAGAGGTACCGCTCCCCAGCATCGGGCAGAATGACCACGATGGTCTTCTCGGCGAACTCCGGTTCCTGGGCTATGCGTACCGCGGCCGTTGTCGCCGCACCACCCGATATCCCCGTCATGATCCCCTCCTCCCTCGCAAGCCGCCGGGCCATCGCTATGGCCTCCTCGGTATCGACGGACTCCGCCCGATCGACGAGGGTCAGATCCAGATTGCCGGGAATGAACCCCGCCCCTATCCCCTGGATACCGTGCGGACCCGGCCTGAGTTCCTGCCCGGCCAGTGTCTGAGCGATCACCGCGCTGGTCGCCGGTTCCACCGCCACCGAGCAGAGGGGCTGCTGTTTCACCCGCTCGAAGAATCGGGAGATCCCGGTGAGTGTCCCCCCGGTGCCCACTCCGGCCACCAAGACATCGACCTTTCCATCTGTGCTGATCCAGATCTCCGGGCCGGTCGTCTTCTCGTGGATGGCCGGGTTGGCCGGGTTGGTGAACTGCTGGGGCAGGTAGTAGCGCTCGGGGTCGCTCGCCGCCAAGGCCTGTGCCCGGTCGATAGCGCCCTGCATGCCCTCCGCTCCCGGAGTGAGCAGCAGGTTCGCACCATAGAATGCCAGAATCTTCCGCCTCTCCATGCTCATGGTCTCCGGCATGGCCAGCGTCAACTTATAGCCGCGGGCCGCGCAGACATAGGCCAGACCAATACCGGTATTGCCGCTGGTGGGCTCGATCAACTCGGTGTGCGGGTTTAGAAGACCCTTCTCCTCCGCATCCCAGATCATGGCCGCTCCCACCCGACACTTGATCGAGCCTGCCGGATTGCGACTCTCTATCTTAGCCAGAACGTTAGCCTTGCTTCTCCCGATCACCCGATTGAGCCGCACCAGCGGCGTTCGGCCGATCGAGAGAGAGCTATCCGCGTATATGACCCCCATGTTCCTCTCCTTTTCTCA